>Ga0172379_10000546_pt1 | contig 93198 bp, 86 predicted proteins | sample GrowelOW334metaG_FD_119756 | JGI IMG/M metagenome (GOLD analysis project Ga0172379, IMG submission 119756) | Groundwater microbial communities from an aquifer near a municipal landfill in Southern Ontario, Canada - Groundwater well OW334 metaG | ecosystem: Environmental > Aquatic > Deep...
GCGGGCCCAGTTAGAATCTCAGCAATGATGGATGGCAATAAAGATAGCGTGAGGCGAAGCCGCCCTGCTTTCAGAATTGGTATAACTGAGGATATGGATAAGATTTCTAACGGGGCGGGCAGGGATTCCCTCCGAGGGCACCTCCTTCCAATTTAAAACAAGCCGAAAAAAACAGTATGAAAAAAATTGAGCGCGTATATCTCGGTACCTGGTTCCCAAGAACATCGCTACACCTCGATGAGCTTTATCGTTTTCTTAAGTCAGGCGAGGGTATCGCCGGGCTCAACCCGCAGCAACTTCGGCAGGCACATCGCACGCTTAATGCAGCAGGGGTAGAGTATCATGAAGAAGCCGACTTTAATTTTCTCGAGTTTTCGATAAATAACATCATTATCACCATCACCGAAGACGGACTCGTGATGATGGGGGCCCCCCTTACCGAGCTTGGCCAGACAACGGCTTCAATGGGCAATATGTACCAGGACCGCCTTGGGCCCGCACTCTCATATATTTATAGCCGCGGGGCTCCTCTCCCCAAGGACCTGAGCGATGTTAAAAAACTATACCCGCTTATTATTGTGCTCCAAAAAGCGGAACCGAAAGAGATCACTGATCTTTTTCTGTCCGTGAACGACTCGCCATTCACATCCGTTGCGTCGGACGACATGGTAATAGTATTCGGAAAAACCATGACCGTATGCAACATTCGTTCCAGTGTTCCACAGGCCGACATTGAGGAGCTTGTACGACACCTTATATTGTTCCGCGAGTTTGATGCACAACTCTCCGAATATCTGAATCGCAATCGCCTGATATGGGAAAAAGTCTCTGTGATACGCGAATCAAGGACCTTAAAATACCGTGATTTTCCCGCCATCCGCCAGCAGATCCTTTCTTATTCAAAAACGCTTTCGTTTGTCAAAGCCCGCCTCGCACAAATGGAAGACATCGCTGAAGAGCGGATGCTTTTGATCGAGCCTGAGATGAAAAACAAACTCCACACCCTTGGGATGGACCGCTTCGGGCACATTGAAGCAAACCAACGCTACATTAGCCACCTTAATGAGATGACCGCCGAATATGTTGAGGGTACACTGCACTTATTCGAGGCCCTGTACCAGGAAAATACCCAGCGTGAATTGGGTACGTTGAAATTTATCACCCTGGTAGGAGTACTCACCAGTTTTTTTGGCATGAATATCGCATTTCCATGGGAAGATCGCTGGCCGAATATTTTTGGCAGTTCGTTGGAAGTTCTTATTATCATCGCCGCCGCCGCGGTTGGATTTTACTGGCTCTTGAAAGCATTTATCTACAACCGCCACTTCACCATTCATAAAGACAGAGAATAATTGTCTCACCATGCAGCGCATAAAAAAACGAACCATAGCCGTTCTTTTTTTATGCCATGTGTTTAAAGCAAGTCGAGGTGTTTACGCTGAAAACAAAGAAAATTAACCAATAATAAGCCATGGAAGAAGAACCGAAACCAATTTCTATAAATTTATGAAAAATAATTTTATTAAAAAACTTTTTGAAATAAATAAACTTTTTATTATTTCATTTTTTATAATTGCCAGTTTTTTTATTGCGAAAGATGTTTTTGCTATGGATATACCAGTTTTTTCTTTAATTGTGTCGGAAAATTCTTCTGGGTATGTTTGTTCTGGAGATTCAATTAGCTGTTCTTCATTAAGCAGTATTTATAAGATTGAAAAACGAGGCGAAAATTTGTATATCTGTCCCTCGGATTCAATTGGTTGTTCCCCACTAAGTGATTCGTATAAAACAAAAATATATGATGAGGATACTACATACATCTGTCTTGGGAGTTCCTTCGGCTGTGGCTCTCTGAGTGCATTGTATAAATTAAAAAAATACGACGAGTACACAACGTATGTTTGCTCTGGGGACTCTATTGGATGTTCGTCTCTCAGTGCTCTGTTTAAATTAAAGAAATACGACGAGTACACAACTTATGCATGTTCCAGTGATTCTATCGGCTGCTCTTCACTGAGTGCGATATATAAATTTAAAAAGACAGACACTCAATCATCTGGATATTCAGAAATTAACTACAGTGACCAAATAAAAATAGAGCAAGAAAAGTTAGCACAACTTGAACAAGAACAACAGAAACTCACTGAAAATTATCTTAATGCGCTGAATAATTTGAACGCCCCGCAATATACATGTCCCGCAAATTCAACATTAAATGGTAACATTTGTTCTTGCAATGATGGTTATGTGTCTAACGAAAGTACATGTATAACTTATACACAAAATTGCCAAACAAAATACGGTGTAAATTCATACGGTGATAAGCAATATTGTCGTTGTTCTGCTGGATACGAATGGAATACAACGCAAACTACTTGTGTGAGGGTAGAAGTAAAACCAACAATTCCTCAGCCAGTCATAAGGCCAGCGGAACAGAAGATCAACAATTCTAAAGAGGAGGTGCAAAAAATCACCAAGTCAGCAGAAAAATTGGTTGTAAAAAATGAACTGACCAAAGAAGATGTTCTAACTGCTTCTACGTCTGAAAAGGCAAATATACCAAAAGAAGAAATTAAACGAGAAATAAAATCGGGATTTTTCGTTCAGATATTCGAATCAATAAAAAGCTTCTTTTGGAATATTTTTAAATAGAAATATATGAAATGCAGTGCCGATTGGGGAACCGCCGAAACATTGAAGAAAGACATTCGATCAAAACATCCCGAGATAACACTGGGTTAGAAGTGGCCAATCAATAATAAATTATGGAGGAGGAACCAAAACCCAAAACTAGGTTGGAGGAACTCCAAGAAGCGATTGTCGGCTCTGCATCTTCGGTTGAATCGGAATTTAACAGGACGGCCAACAACTGGCTCAGTTGTTTTGGTAGTAGTGTTTTTGTTGTGGAAACTTATTTGAGTAGCAAAAAAGTTGAGGAATTACTCCCACCCGAAAAGTATCAAATAGCCATTTCAAGAATAGAAAAGCTCAAAGAACGGTTAAGTGAATTACAGGAACAATATCCAGACAAGGAAACTGTTCCGCCAGATGAAATAAAACAAGAATTATTGGATGGTTTGGATGTTCTTAAGGAATTATAAGACTTATATAATTTGGTCCCATTCGGTCTCCACAAACACACATGGTAAACAAAAAGAAAAAACTATGCGTCGCCGTCATCTTCGGCGGGCCGTCCTCGGAGCACGAGGTCTCTTTGAATACGGGAAAGAATATGGTCGCGGCGCTCAACCGAAAAAAGTATTCCGTTCTGCCGGTTTTTATTTCCAAAAAAGGAGCGTGGTCTGTCCGCGGAAAAAAAACGACGCCGGAAAAAGTTCTGAGAAATACTGCCGTGGTGCTGAATGCGATGCACGGAGAGTTCGGCGAGGATGGCACGGTGCAGGGATTTTTGGATACGCTCGGTATTGCCTACACGGGCTCCGGACAAAAAGCCTCCATGACGGGAATGGATAAAGCATTCACCAAATATCTTGCCGCGATGGGAGGCGTCCGCGTCGCGCCGTCGGTGCTGATAACCAGGGGTCAAAAAATAGTATTGCCGTTTTTGTTTCCTGTGGTGGTAAAACCCAACAGCCGGGGATCGAGTGTTGGCGTGAGTATTGTAAAAAATAAGAGAGAGTTTGCGCGGGCACTACGCGAAACGTTCAAACATGACGCTGTTGCGCTCGTGGAACAATTCATCAAAGGCAGAGAGATCACGCTCGGCGTGCTTGAACAGTTCCGCGGAAAGAAATTATTTCCACTTCCTGCAACCGAGATCATCCCTGGCGAAGCATCTACATTTTTTGATTATACGGCAAAATATGTTGCAGGGGGAGCACGTGAAATAACCCCCGCACAGATAAGCCCAAACCTCACAAAAAAGGCGCAGGAAACAGCGGTGCAGACATTCCGTGCTGTCGGGGCGCGCCACTACGCCCGCATTGATATGATCATCGATGATAAAAACAACATCTGGATGCTCGAGATAAACACGCTCCCCGGCATGACCGCAACTTCACTCCTGCCGCAGCAGGCGCAATATATAGGCCTCTCTCTTGAAAAACTCCTCGAACATCTGATACAATTGGCAGTACGAAAAAAGCACCCATAGCTCAGCTGGTAGAGCAGTTGCCTCTTAAGCAAACGGTCGCAGGTTCGAGCCCTGCTGGGTGCACTTTAACAAGCTCAACGCAAACACCAACAAAAAACAAACGGTCTCCGTTTATTTTTTGTTATTGGAAACAATGGTATAATGAACAAGCGGAAGGTTGGCTAAAAATTCATTTATGAACACAAAAAATATATTTTTGTTTTCCGTTGCGCTGTTCGTCACGCTGCTGTTTGTCGTACCTCGATCATTCATTCCGCTCGACCTCGGGGACACCATCATCACCGTGACCGCGTTCCTGTTCGGCATCATTGCGGGTTTTTATATCGTGGTCACCACCACCGATTACAACAGCATAAAAAACATCCTGGCGTCTGAGACCGCAAAATGGATATCGCTCTATCAAAATGTCGTTATTTACGATGAGCCAACCTCACAAAAACTCTCTTCTCTGATCGATGCGTATATCCGGCGCGCATTCGACTATGAGGTTATGGACTACGAGCGCGGTACGCGGGAAGAATTTGCAAAGATCACCAAGGCCGTCCGGGATCTTCCTTTAAAACACGAGACTTCATATATCTACGAAAAGATCTGCAACACATTCGACGACATCATCAACACCCGCCAACAGCTGGCGGTTCTGGGGACCAGAGCCCTACAAACATTCCAGTGGATCATTCTCATCACATTAGCCGTGCTTTTCATCTTTTCTTTATACGGCCTACGGACGGGAGAGCTATTTTTCGATGTTGTAACCGTTGCCATTTCCAGTTCGATCGTGCTGGTGCTTCTTCTGATCCGCGAATTGGACCTCTATCTCTGGAACGAGAAGACATTCGGCTATGATATTTTTGAGAACGTTCTAGCATCCATCGGACAGCTTCCCTATTATCCGAGCGAATCACTGGAAAAAGGACGCGTCCAGCCGGCAGAAACAGATTATCGGGTTGGCGTCGCCGGGAAAACATACACGGATCCCCGCACCATCGAAATCCGCCATAATAAATAATTTTAAATAAAAAAATATGAAAAAAGCGTATCTTGATGAAAAAAATAAGAAGTTCCTCGGGGTTATCGCGGGCATCGCGCACTATTTTGATATTGATGCCACCATCTTGCGCGTCCTTTGGATATTGATCGTGGTCTTTACGGGATTCTTGCCCGGTCTTATTGCCTATATTGTTATGTATCTTGTAATGCCCGAGGGGCCGAACCAGCACGCGATACCAACACCTACCGAAGAAAAATAGATCCGGACCAAAAATATCCAAAACAAAAAGGCGCATATGCGCCTTTTGTGATTTGAAAAACTATTATTATTTGGAGTCTTTTTTTGGAAGGTCCGCGACGATATCACGGAACACGTAGTCGGCCATGGACTGATAGATCTTGACCAGATGATCGAAGATGAAGCGAAATATCCGCTCGACCCAGTCATGGATCATTGTCCAGAGCATGCTCCAGGGCCAGTAGGCCATCCAGGTAAGGATCCGCCCCTTGTTCTCGCGCGCTTTTGGGATGATGTTGTCGAATCTTCCGAATTCTCCCCTGAACTCATTCAATAAGTTTTCGGGGATGGTTTCTCCCTGAATAGAGTGAGACTCGAGAAAAACCGCCTTTGACTCAAGGTAGCACTCGCGCCTGAGGCGCAGATACCAATACCACTTGATCATAGACCACAGAATGCCCGCGGCAAGATACGCCGCAACCCACCCAAGCGCCGAAAGGGGATGCTGACCGATATAACTGAACGCCTTGATGTTGCCAAACCACTGCAGCAGCAACAGCACCACCAACATGGTGAGTGTCGCGCCAAACCAGCTTTCCTTTTCCACAAAAACAAAAAGGATCACTATCGCCACCACCGCCATGAGCCAGAACCCCCAGAACGTTCCGAACAAAAGCATTCCCGTAAAAAATCCGGCAACTCCCGCCATCCGCAAACCTCCTTTTTTAATCGGAGTGTTACCCCGTACTCAAAGAACCACCGACCTGTCGGTCCATTAAGGTATAGCGAATTAATAGAAGAACATCAACCCCGCAGAATAATTTTGTCTACCTGCCAAAAAACAGGCCTTTTACAAAATTCCTGCCATGCAAGACCCCGCAAAGGTTAAGAAGTTTGTGTTTTTTTTCTGTGATGGAACTTGTCGTGTATCTTTTTCAATTCCTGATTGGTGAAGTGCGTGTAGATCTGTGTAGTGGCGATATTGGTATGTCCCAGCATCTCCTGCACCGAACGAAGATCAGCACCATTCTTTAAAAGATCCGTGGCAAAATAATGCCGCAAACTATGCGGCGTCACTTTTTTTCCGGCAATACCCGCCTTTGTTGCGTAATAACGGATAATCCGCTGAATGCTCCGCGGTGTAAGGCGCAGGTTCTTCCTCTCTTTCGCATAGAATGCCTCGATGTTCTTTGTTTTCGGCACGCGCACAAAAAGCGATATATTCATATCGGTTCGTTTTGAAAGATATGTCCTCAGCGCCGCCGAGGCCTCATCCGACAAAAAAACCACGCGTATCTTGTCTCCCTTCCCGCGCACGGAAAACTCTCCTTTCTCAAGTCCATACTGATCGCGGTTGAGCGCACACAGCTCCGACACCCGGAGCCCCGCGCTAAAAAGAAGCAATAATATCGCCTTGTCGCGCAAGGATGAGAACGATGCTCCGTCTGCTGCTGCCAAGAGCCGCTCCATCTCATCATCGGTGAGGAACTCTATCTCGCGCGAAGGCTGCTTGGCCAGCTCCACTTTTTCTGGCGACAAACTCTCAACATCGCGCTTGGCACAATACGCCAAAAAACTGCGCAGGGCGATCACATAATAATTTTGCGTGTTCTTTTTAAGGGTGTGGTCGTGCGCACCCGCTTCGCGGTTCAAGTGAATACGGTATTTCCGCACCATCTCTTCGGTAATATCGCCGGGAGAGGAAACTTTTGACCATGTAAAAAAATATTCAAGATACCGCCGGTAATTTTCGATGGTTTTGACGGAGCGGTTCTTCTCGATCTCAAGATGATCAAGATATTCACTGAATAATTTTGTTATATCCGACATAGCACATTAGATCAAACTTCTTTTGTTGCTGACTCTGTTTGTTTTTTAGGATTCTCCTTCTTTTGGCGGCTCATAAATATATTTTGCTTTTTTGAACTCCTCTTCAAATTTTTCATCGCTTATTTTTCTGACGCCAGGCAATTTTTCTGTTGCGCGCACCGACGCCTCATTATCAAGATTGATGGTCATTGTAAGAAAGGGGAGATCCAGCCCGCTGATCAGAATTTTTTTGAACTGCGCGGCAAGTCCTTGCCCCCGATATTTGGGATCAACGACCGTATGCGTCACGTTTTTCTCCTCAGCTGTATCGTAAACACCAATTACTCCGAGTTTTTCATTGTTTTCTCCCAGAACCGTAAAATATCTTTGGTTAGTACAATTGTCCCGACCCAGCGCAATCCAGCCGTTCTCTCCCTCTATCATCCGAAAATACTCCATATCAAAATCACCCAGTGCTTTTGCCGAGGCCAACTCTTGTTCGCGTATCGGCTCCCCTTCAAATCTTTTCATGATATTTTGATCATTGATTGTTTTCTAACGAGCCAAAAAACTAGCGAGCTAACGAGCTTCTTCTATATTGTACGACATAATACCGATTGTGGATAGAATAGGGTTTTTAACCTGTCCGCCAATGCCTTTTTGTTGGCATGATGACAAGGAAATTTCAGATGTTTGATATATTCTTTCTGAAGCAACACCATGTGAAGGGCGCGGCAGGCGGGTGACTTAGGCGGGGGCTATTGCAACATCTGTATATCTGTGGTAGCATGTGCCCTATGTTAAAGCGAACAGACAAAGAAAAGCTCATCAAAGGGCATCAGACGCACGAGACCGACACCGGTTCCTCGGAGATCCAGATCGCCATCTTTACCGAGCAGATCAAACAACTGACGGATCACTTGAAAAAGCATCCGAAAGATAATCATTCACGCAGGGGGCTCTTAAAGATGGTGGCAAAGCGAAAACGCTTATTGGATTTTCTCCAAAAAGAGGATGAGAAGCGTTATCACTCCATCATCAAAAAGCTCGGCCTGAAGAAATAGTATGGGCGCAATAAAATACTCAGATCAACGGGTGGGCGTCCTCGTGGACGTCCAAAATATGTATCACTCTGCAAAGAGTCTTTATGGTGCGCGCGCAAATTTTCTTGAGATACTCAAAACCGCAACTGCGGGACGCCAACTGATCCGCGCAATTGCCTATGCTTCGCGGGCGGACACCGACGAAGAGCAGGGATTTTTTGAGGCGATGGAAAAAGCGGGTTTTGAGATGAAAACGAAAGAACTGCAGGTGTTTGCGGGCGGTATGAAAAAAGGAAATTGGGATGTTGATATTGCGCTCGACGCGATCCGCCTGAGCCACCGGCTCGACGTTATCGTGCTCGTAGCGGGAGACGGCGATTTTGTGCCGCTGGTGGACTATCTTAAGAATGTGCACGGCGTAAAGACCGAGGTGATCGCCTTTGGTAAAAGCGCATCGGGTAAATTGCGGGAGGCCGCTGATGATTTCATCGATCTATCCCAAAATTACAATAAATATCTGATACGCCCGAGAAAATTCGTCAGACCCATGCCGATACGTCCGGTCAAAAGAGGTTTTCACAATTAAATAATATCATTTATCCCTGCTTAGAAAGGCAGGGGGAGGCGGGATGGAAGAAGCAAGAGAGAAATAAGAAGCTTTTTGAAAGTTTCATGCGGCTTCTTATTTTTCTCTTCATAACAGCCTCTCGCCCAAAAAAATTCTTATGGAAAAGAAGACTTTTTCCTGCGAACTCGGGGGGCAAACTCTCTCGGTTTCGTTCTCGAAGATGGCCCAACAGGCCAGTCGCTCTTTGTTGGTACAGCAGGGCGACACGGTAGCGCTCGTCACCGCAACGATGAGCAAAAACAAACGCGAGGGGATCGATTTTTTCCCGCTCGTTGTCGATTTCGAAGAAAAATTCTATGCAGCCGGAAAATTCATCGGATCACGCTTCATCAAACGTGAAGGAAGGCCGTCCGAAGAGGCTATTTTAAGCGGCCGCATGACCGACCGCGCATTGCGCCCGCTGTTCAACCAGAACATGCGCAACGAAGTACAGGTGGTGATCACCGTGCTTTCCATGGACGAACACAACGATGCCGATGTATTGGGAATGGTCGGCGCATCCATCGCGCTCGCATCATCAGATATCCCATGGAACGGCCCCATTGGCGCGCTTCGTGTGGCATACGCCGACGGAAAATACATGATCAACCCGAGCTTTGAAGACCGCGCACGCGCGTCGCTTGATCTTGTGATATCGGGAACCCCCGAGCATATCAATATGCTTGAAGGAAAAGCAAAAGAGGTCCCGGAAGACATATTTTTCGGGGCGCTGGAAGCCGCACAAAAACCGCTCGCTGCGCTGATCGACTTCCAAAAAACAATTCTTGCGGAGATACATAAAGAAAAAGCCGCGGTACCGCTCGATGAATATTCGCCGGAACTTGTTGTATTCGTCAAAGAATTCGGCAAAACGAATATCGAAAAGGCAGTGTATGAAAAAGACAGAAAAAAGATGTACGACAACATTGCCGCAATGGAAAAAGAACTGAAAGAAGCTGTCGCAAAACAATTTCCGGACAATGCCGATGCATCGAAGCAAGCGGTGCGCATTTTGGACGAGCAAATATCAGAGATCGTACACGAAAATATCCTTAAAAAAGAACGGCGCGTGGACGACAGAAAACTGAATGAGATCCGCGGACTCGAGGCTTATGTTTCTCTCTTGCCGCGCACACACGGATCGGCGCTGTTCGTAAGAGGCACCACACAGGCACTCTCGGTGGTGACACTCGGTTCGCCCGGGGATGTGCAGACCATCGACACACTTGAAACTTCCGGCACAAAACGCTTCATGCACCACTATAATTTCCCCCCGTACGCCACCGGTGAAACGGGACGACTGGGATCCCCCGGACGACGCGAGATCGGACACGGAGCGCTCGCCGAAAAAGCGCTTGAGCCGATCATCCCCTCCAAGGAATCGTTTCCTTATACCATTCGCGTAGTATCGGAGATCCTTTCTTCGAACGGATCATCCTCAATGGCATCCGTGTGCGGATCTACGCTTGCGTTGATGGACGCAGGAGTTCCTATCACAAAACCTGCCGCAGGAATTGCCATGGGGCTTATGTCCGATGACAAAGGTAACTATAAAGTGCTTACCGACATCCAGGGTCCCGAGGACCATCATGGCGATATGGACTTTAAGGCCGCAGGAACGCGTGACGGCTTAACAGCAATCCAAATGGATGTTAAAATAACGGGTGTAGGGATCAACGCCCTTCGCGACATCACTCTTGCCGCGAAAGAGGCGCGCACAAAGATCCTTGCGGTGATAGAATCGGCCATCAAAGAGCCCCGCAAAGAACTTTCGCAATATGCCCCGCGCATCGTGACCATCAAGATACCCGTGGATAAGATCCGCGAGGTCATCGGCCCCGGGGGCAAAGTGATCAATGAGATCATCGAAAAAACGGGTGTAACGATCGATATTGAACAAACGGGCGATATCTTCATCACTTCCACAAATCAAGAAGGAGCGCAGAAAGCGATCGAATGGATCAATGGGATCACAAAAGAGCCTGAAATCGGAGAGATCTATACGGGTCCGGTCACGAAGATCGCCGAGTTCGGAGCATTCATCGAGATCCTCCCGAATAAAGACGGTCTACTGCATATCTCAGAGATCACCAACAGACGCCTGAACACCGTAAGCGAAGTACTGAAGGAGGGCCAGGTGGTCACCGTCAAAGTGATACGGGTAGACAGAGCGGCAGGAAAAGTGAGCCTCACCATGATCAACGTTCCACAAAAGTAATTTTTGAGCACCATGGACTCGGACGCGAAGCCAGCCCCCAAGTTTGCCATCAGAACCATGCAGATGGATATTGAGGCGGCGCGCAAAGGAGAAAGGGCAAAGGCCGCTGTCCACGCATTATCCGACAATCCGCTCCTCGCACGGGGGGCGGACGCTTCGTCCTACATGGAGCCAAAACAACAGACCTCATGGAGGGCATATGCCCCCGCGCAAGAACAGGAATCGGTTGCTCGCAAGGCGATGGCGGCCCAGCGGCAAGTCGAACTAAAGCCCGCAGTGGCCCCCATCTCCCAAACTCCGCTAAAATCCATCCCCGAACAAGCTCCCGAAACCATTTTTACTTCCGCACCGACAACACCAACCCCCAAAAAGCCGGCAACACCGGAGACCTCCACACAGGCGCCAACCGCCCCCGTCTCCGCTCCGGCCTTTGCCGCAGTCGCAACTCCGGCGGCCCCCGCCTCACCGGGAACTCCCGCGCAAAAAAGCGCTGCAGAAATAAAACCCCCACAGCCGATTGCCGCCCCTGCAATGCCGGCCGGCCTTGACGCATTGTTATCTCAAGCACTCGGCGGACAACAAACCCAAACAACAGAAAAGGCCATTACCCAAAATGTTGCGGCTACGGAACAAAAAACTCCGGAATCTCCCAAAAAAGATACGGCAACCGCGGCAACACCCACAAAACCGTCATTTTTAGACCGATTTACACCCCCTCCGGCAAAACAGAATGCCGAAGATATTGTTTCATCCATATTGGCAAAAAAAGAAACTGCAGCCAAAGAAAAAGAAACGACGACAGAGGAAAAAACCCTCTCTTCCCGGCAATTCAGGATATCCGCCCCCATCACATCAGAAAAAAATATCGATACCGCCGTACAAGTACAATCGGTGGCACGAAAAAATCTCCCGTCATACTTAAGAGAAATGCCGAAACCCCCCACGCCCGACGGCAAAGTTCCTCAGGAAATTGAAGAACCGCCCACACAGCCAAAGCCCATCGCCAGAGAAAACCCCCCGCTTGAGCGGCCTGACGAGAAAAAAATATTTCAAGAAACAAAACGCGAATCTTTTGGCGACACCGCGCTGCCGGCAATGAAAAAAGAGGCCGTAAAAGAAGAAAAAAAGACCGCGATCAAACCGGAAGAACCAAAAGAAGGGGATTATTTTACTGTTCCAAAGAAAAAAACCTTGCCAAAAATATTGCTCATGGTCGGAGGGATCGTTGTTGTCGGCGCCGTTGGCTTTGTTGTATATACACTCTTGTTTAAAAAAGTTATAACACCGCCCGCAACAACACCACCCGTACAAAATGAACAAAAGCCGGAAATCCCCGCAGAGGAAAAACCGGCGGAAGAGATCCCCGTCACAGCGCCGCAAGATAAGATGCCCGCGCTCATGTATTATAACCAGGCAGTTGATCTTTCCGCCGACACATCACAGCTAAAACAGACGCTTACACAAGCAACGGAGCTTGAAACGCTCCAGGGCCCCCTTGTGCTCCTGCAGCTGCTCCAAAATGGGGGACATCTTTCGGCGAGCGAATTCTTTTCCGCGATGAATATTCCGTTCCCCAGCGCCATTATCGAAAAAACACAGGCATTCAATGCAGTGCTCTCCATCAGCAATATCGATAAGCGGATCGGCGTTATCTTAAAGGTATCGGATGCGTTTGCGGTAGACCTGGCACTCACAAAATGGCAGGAAGATATTATGAAAGGAGCGCCGACCGAAGATATTGCCGTCGCCCCGCTTTTTTTGAACGTCCCTCATCGCTATGCCGACACTGCACCGGCGTTTGCGGAGGTAATGTACAAAAATAACTATATCAAATACATCAATCTCCCCGACGGCGACACCTCTTTTGATTACGCGCTTGTCACGGACTATAAACAGAACACTTTTCTTATATTTGCAACATCCCAAAAACAAATGTCGACTCTCATTGATGGCGTACTTTCCGCAAGCAGATAGAGATTGTTATGCCCATTTTTTACTCCCTGTGGATAACTTGTGCATAAGTTGGTATTGATTTGTGCACAAAATCTTGATAAACTATACGCAGGATCTGTTACTGGCTTATTAAAAACAAAATAAAAAAATCTTGTTCTTTCTTTGGCATTGCGCCATAAGCTGGGATAGATGATACCGACGTCACGTGTTTATATGTGTTTCATACACAAAGAGTTAGACCCGTGAATAGGTGACAATAAATTCGAGGGCACACGTCCATTAATATAATTTAGGGGCTTGATGCCCTCTTTCTTTATTTAAGAGCTGATTTCTTGCATTATTCCCACCCTTTGATAAGATAGGGCAGTAATTATCAAAACAACTTATGAATGCAGACGACATCCAGCAGTATAAAAAAAAGCTTGAAGACGAATCAAAAGACATTGAAGAAAGCCTGAAAGGATTCGCCAAAAAAGATCCCGCGGTCCCCGATGATTGGGACACCACTTTTCCTTCATTCGGCGCCGCACAGTCGCCCGAGGAAAATGCCGACGCAGTCGAGGATTATGAGAATAAAGTGGGCGTGGAACACGAGCTGGAATTGCGCTTGCGCGAAATAGAAATGGCCCTTGAGAAGATCAATTTACATACTTTTGGCGTTTGTGAGAAGTGCGGAAAAGAAATAGAAAAAGAACGCCTCATGGCGAACCCGGAGGCGAAACTCTGTGAAAAATGCATGGAGTAACCCGCACTGTTTCACGGCGGAGGGTCACGGCCACTTCATAATAAACAACGAACGACATGCCCTCCAAAATTTACTCAGCAACTACTGCCGGTCTTGCGGTACTTGGCGTCGAGGTTGAGGTCGACCTGACACCCGGGCTGCATTCGTTCACCATCGTCGGGCTCCCCGACAAAGCGATCGAGGAATCGAAAGACCGCATCAATGCGGCTCTGAAGAACAGCGGCATCAAACAGCCGCACAAACACAACCAACGCATTGTAGTAAATCTCGCGCCCGCCGATGTTAAAAAAGAGGGGCCTATATTTGATCTTCCGATAGCCGTCGGATTTCTTGCGGCGTCGGAGCAGATCGCGCACTGCGACTGGAGTGATAAATTGTTTGTCGGCGAGGTCTCTCTCGATGGCTCCCTGCGGCCCGTTGCCGGCGTTCTTCCCATTGCCATTTACGCAAAAAAGCACAACAAAACTCTCTTTGTTCCTGAAGCGAATGTCTCCGAAGCGACCTTGGTGGAGGGCCTTTCCGTTGTTGCAGTACCATCCCTTGCGGAGCTCGTTCACATGCTTGAACGATCCGTTTTTACCTATGCATCTGCATCAACACACCACAGTGAACAGCAAATGGATTATGAGATACCGCTCCATGCCATCAGAGGACAGGAACAGGCAAAACGGGCACTCGAAATTGTCGCTTGCGGCGGGCATAACATCCTTCTCACAGGATCCCCCGGCAGCGGAAAAACGCTCCTTGCAAAAGCGCTCCCGTCCATTATGCCTCCCATGACAAAAGAGGAATCTCTTGAAGTGACCCAGATCCACAGCATCGCGGGGCTTCTCTCAAAAGACCATCCGCTGGTTACGCTGCGCCCGTTCAGAAATCCGCATCATTCAAGCTCGGCGGTCGCCCTTATCGGCGGAGGAAGCAACCCAAAACCCGGAGAGGTGACCCTTGCGCACCGGGGCGTTCTTTTTTTGGATGAGTTCCCCGAGTTCCCGCGCCAGGTGCTTGAATCGCTCCGCCAACCGCTTGAGGACGGCACCGTTACCGTGGCCCGCATCAAACACACCTCTACATTCCCCGCAAAATTCACCCTTGTTGCCGCCCAAAATCCCTGCCCCTGCGGCCACCTCAAAGACAAACACAAAGAATGCATCTGCTCACCCGGACAAATTTTCAAATACCGCAGAAAAATATCGGGACCGCTCCTTGATAGGATTGATCTTTCCATTGAAGTACCTGCGGTCTCTTTTGATCACTTGATCGCCGACGATAAAGGCGCGGCGGAAGAGACCGCGCGGCTTCGCGCAAAGATCCTTGCAGCGCGCGAGCGCCAGCAGCGGCGATTTGCCGGCACCGCGATCTATGCAAATGCGGAAATGAATATGCGGCATATCAAAGAATTTTGCGCCATCGATGAAGCGACCACCGACCTCCTGCGCCAAGCCGCACTGAAATTCGGGTTTTCCGCGCGCTCCTACCACAAGATCCTGCGCGTATCGCGCACTATCGCCGACCTTGATGGGCAAGATACCATCGCCCTTCGGCATGTCGCAGAGGCCCTTCAATATCGTCAGGAAGCCCTTGAAGACTCAAAACTATGACCACGCCCGCAGCAGAAGCACAACCGTTTCCGATCCTTTTTGATAACGGAAAGCGCGAGATATTAAAGCTCATCGCGATCATCACCATGGTCGTCGACCATGTCGGCATTGTGGTGTTCAGTGACAATATCACCCTGCGCCTCATCGGAAGGATCAGTTTTCCGATATTCGCGCTGCTACTCGCGGAGGGATTTATCCGCACAAAACACCCAAGGCAATATGCAACGCGCCTTTTTATTTTTTTTCTTATCTCACAGGTGCCGTTCGTATACGCACTGGGATATCCCGAGTATCTAAATATCTTTCTTGATCTTTTTATCGGATTTCTGCTGCTATGGTCATTAAAGAACGACCGTCTGGTCATTTTTGGGCCGCTGTTCTTTGCGGGAGTCGCGGTGCCGCCGCTGTTCGGATATTCGTTGAATTATGAGTGGTATGGATTACTCACCATCGTGCTGGCATACCTTTATTTTACGCGGCGCATCCCTGCCACCGGAGCATACGGCATATTTGCGCTTATCACCTTCCTCTTGGTAGCGCTCGGTCAGGCAAGCATCATACAGGTCTTTGCCGTTTTCTCTCCGCTCCTTGTCTATGGCGTTCTTTCGTCGACCCTCACCATGAAACGCATGCCGAAATATATCTATTATGCTTTTTACCCCGCGCATCTTATTCTTTTATGGCTGCTGTTCCGCTGATATTATCACGCGGGATGTTAGAGTTTGAGATAAAAACTTAAAACTAGTGCTGTGAGATCCGGCCCGTAAAATAAAAAAGCCGCGGTCATCGCGGTTTTTTATGTGCTCAAACCACCGTCGTCTATTTCAAAAATGGATTGGCCGCCCCCCTTACCTCAAAGTGAAGATGACGCCCCGTGGAGCGCCCCGCCCCCGGAGTACCCGGTCTTCCCCCCATCATGCCGATCGGATCTCCCTGATTCACCGCCTCCCCTTTCTTCACAAAAACCGACTGAAGATGCGCATAAAGCGTGATGACGCCATTCTTATGCTGAATACGAACATTGTTCCCATATCCGCCATTTGCCAACCTTTTTGCGGAATTTGTCAGGTTCACCTGTATCACTACCCCTTGTGCGGCGGCATAAATAGGGGTCTCGGTAGAATTTGAAATATCAACGGCATTATTGGAGTGTTTTATCTTTTGGTTCTTGCCGCTCGCAGGGGCGATCAACCAATTGCTGTTGATGATCGACTGCCCTCCGGTCAATATGCGCGGCGTAACTCCCTTTTTCAATCCGGACTCGACAATGACCTTTGGTTTTGGGATCGGTTTTGAAAAAATCTTTCGTTGTCCATAGGGGACCATGAGCCGAGATCCCGTTTCAAGCGCATCCCCATTCTCAATGCCGTTATAGTCGGCAATATCTTTCGCAAAATCGTCGGTTGTTTCATATGCCTGCTGAGACTGATCTTTGCCCGGCATATATAATTTTGCTATCTTTGCAAGCGTATCCCCTTTTACCACCGTGTGCACCACACCATCCATTGGAGGGATAACAAGCTCGGCGCCCACCTTGATATAGTTGCCTTTGCTGCCAACCGCCCCCTCATTCGCCCACACCAGCGTTTCTAGGGTGATATCAAATAGATCGGCAATGGAGTAAAGCGTATCGCCCTCTCTCACCACGTAAGTGGTTATTTTTTTACTTGCGAACGGAGAGCCGACATCATTGGTTAAAGAAGCATGGGACACCTGGGGAGCGACTGAATCATCATATATCGTCATCTCAGCCACATCTTCCATCCCATCCGGGCCGCCCCGCTGGGCACCCATAGCTTTTTGTGTCCCGGTTATCTGCTCATCTTCACTGGTTCTCATAGTATCCGCCGATTCAACAGTAATAACAGCGGTCATGTCTTTTATGCTATTCCAGTCGGTTAGTCTTTTGGTGATATCACTAAATGCATCCCCAAGCCAACCCGCATGCGCTTTTTGTGCAGGAACCAAAAAAAACGAGAAAACAAGCGCTCCGGACAACAAAAAAACCTTCCCCCAGCGGGGGAGAGCGGTGATCGGGCGGCCTTTTTGTCTCCTATTTTGAGTTAAATGTGTGATAAAAATGGGTAAATCTCCTTTATTTGAGCGGTTTTTGCTTGCGAATCTCTCAAAAGTGTGCTAATTTCTGCGTAACTACACGCTCTTGCTCTTTCTTTCTCTTAAACCGTCCCTTACATTTTACCAATTATAGAAAGCGCACGTCAAGAAAAAGAGGTCATTTCTTTTTATACCCAAAAAAATGGCTCTATTGCTTAGTGATATCCTATACCCCCATGAATAACAAACTTCTCAATGCGGTGAACGAAAAGCAGCGCGCCGCGATCACCCACCCCGACACCCCCCTTTTGATCATTGCAGGCGCAGGCTCCGGAAAAACAAAAACGCTCACTCACCGCATAGCATGGGCTATAGCGGAAAAAGGAAAGGATCCTTCGTCGATCATCGCCCTCACTTTTACCAACAAAGCCGCGGGGGAAATGACCGAGCGCCTTGCGGAACTCTTAAGAGAACAGCGGGACGTTGGGTCTCCCGATCTTTTTGCCCCGCGCATGCCTTTTGTGGGAACGTTCCATAAATTCTGCCTCCGCTTGCTGTCGGCACACTCCGAAAAGATCGGCCTCTTGCCCCGTTTCTCCATTTTTGACGAAGATGATTCAAAAAGCGCCTTAAAAAAAGTGATCCGGGCGCTCGGGCTTGATGACAAACAATTCTCCCCCGCATGGGCCAAAGAGATCATCTCCTCGGCAAAGAATGAAATGCTATCGGCGGAATCTTTGCGCAAGCGTGCCGCCTCGCAGCGGGAGGAGACTGCCGCCGAGATCTATGACCGCTATCAAAAATTTCTTGCTGATAATAATGCGGTTGATTTTGATGATATCCTTCTTTTGCCGCTCCGCTTGTTTGCCCAACACCCGAAGGTGCTTGCGGACTGCCAAAAACAATACACATCGCTGTTTGTAGATGAATATCAGGATACCAATCTTCCGCAATACCGCTTATTGCAATTGCTTGCCAAGGAACACCGGAATATTTCGGTGGTAGGAGATGTTGATCAGGCGATCTACGGATGGCGGGGCGCCGACTACAAAAACATTCTGCGCTTTGAGAAGGACTGGCCCGATGCGTCGGTGGTGGTGCTCGATGAGAATTATCGCTCCACAAAAACTGTTCTTGAGGCGGCGAACAAGGTCATAGAAAAAAACATCGAACGCAAAGAAAAAGATCTTTGGACGCGAAACGCCACAGGAGACCCCATCGTCACCGTCATCGCCTCTGATGCATATGATGAAGCGCGCTGGGCAACGCAAGAGATCAAAAAACTGATCGCAACGAACGAATACCGCTATCAAGACATCGCGCTCCTTTACCGCACCAACGCGCAATCACGCGTGATCGAAGAGTTGTGTCTTACCGAACATATTCCGTATCGCATCATCGGCGGCACCCAATTCTATGAACGCAAAGAAGTGAAGGATCTGCTCGCCTATCTGCGCATCCTTTCGAATCCGCGCGACCTTCTGTCCCTGCACCGCATCGCAAATGTTCCTCCGCGGGGATTTGGCGACCTGAAAGATATCGATGTCGCGGCTCTTGCAAAACGAGAAACGGCGCACATGACCGACCGCAGAAAAAAAGCAGCAACAGCATTTTTTTCGCTTATTGATGCGTTATCTTTGGATATCGAAAAAAATACACCGGCAAAACTTATCCGCCATATTCTCAAACGTGCAGGATACGAAACCTATCTGCGCGACGGCACCGAAGAAGGGGAACAACGCTATGAGAACATCCAGGAGTTGATCACCGTTGCCGCAGAATACACCGCGCAAGGAGTCGAAGGCCTCTCTGCTTTTTTGGAGCGCGTATCGCTCGTGCAAGACAGCGATGCGCTTGAGACAGATAATAATGTGGTGCATCTCATGACGCTCCACACCGCAAAAGGACTTGAGTATCCCGTGGTATTTATGTTCGGAATGGAGGAAGGAGTCTTCCCGCACGCGCGTTCATTCTTATCACCAACCGCAATGGAAGAAGAGCGCAGATTGTGCTATGTGGGCATGACACGCGCAAAGAAAAAATTGTATCTTCTCGCCGCGCAACAGCGGAAACAATTCGGGCAATCATCGGCAAATCCTCCTTCGCGATATCTGTTCGACATCCCCGCACATCTGACGGAAACCATCGCGGCGCGTACGATCAGCCGCGAAGACCGCGAAGACGGCATTGTGGGGTTTGGCACGGGAGATGAGGACGACGCGATATTTTTTTAGAATATTTTTTATGGCATATACCCGGCACAAAAAAAGATCGACGGTAAAAGAACATATCGCGGCAAAAAAAACATTGGGGCAGCATTTTTTAACATCGCGCCCCGTGCTTTCGCGCATCGCTACTGCCATCCCTCTCTCGGATTTTGAGACGATCGTCGAGGTGGGTCCGGGCACGGGACATCTTACGGAACTGCTGCTTGAGCATTCAAAAAAACTTATAGCGGTTGAGAAAGACCGCGATCTTATTCCCTTATTAAAAAAACGCTTCGGCACATCTCAAAAATTTTCCCTGATAGAGGGAGATGTGTTGGACGAATTGAAAAAAAAAGAGCTGTTCAAAAATCTCGGCTCCTACGCCATTATCGCAAACCTGCCCTACTATATCACGGGGCAATTTTTGCGCTCCGTGTTCGCCCTTGATGCGCCGCCGCGCGCCATGGTGCTGCTGCTGCAAAAAGAGGTGGCGATCCGCATCTGCGCCGCACCACCCTCCATGAGCATGCTTTCGCTGTCATGCCAGCTCTATAGCAGGCCAAAAGTGCTTTTCCCGGTAAAAAGGGGCTTATTCTCACCCCCTCCCAAAGTGGATTCTGCGGTGATAGTGTTCCACGCTATACAAAACAAAGAACAATCGCTCAATGATGCCGTTTTATTGCTCGCCAAAGCGGGATTTTCACACAAAAGAAAGCTCCTGAGGAACAATATTTCGGGGTTTTTTGATCCGCAAAGCCGGCCCATTGAGACCGCGTTCTCCTCGTGTAATATCGGCGCATCCGCACGGGCACAAGAGCTCTCTCTTGATGCATGGAAATGCCTTGCGCAGCACTCAAAAAAATAAGCGACGCCTTGTGGATAACTTTCTGTCCATAGCATGCTCTTTGTGATAAACTGAGGACATCCAAAACAGCAAAAGCGTGCGCGATTTTGGATGTGAAAAGAATAACTGTCCTATCCCCGTGAAACTCAATCGAATACAACGCATTTTACTGGCGATCATCTCTGTTGGTTTTTGTTTTGGCCCGGTCGGCGGCGCTTTGGCGCAGGTAATGATCAGAGATCAGTATCAATTTTATCAAGAAGGACTTTATATGTTTGGTAGCGGTCTTAATCATTTTGATGAGACCTCAACAAATGTCCAGCAACAAACCGGTGATGCTGTCGCAAAGGGCAGTTCTCTGCCGACACCCGAGGGCGAGGCAAGCGCCGAGGGCGTTATTGAGGGCATTCTACAATACGCAAAACAAGTTGTGTACGGTCAGGCCAACTATAAAACATGGCTTAAGGCTGCGGTAAAACAGCTCATCAAAGATGTTCTTGCGGACGCAAAAAGTTGGGCAAAAAAGGGATTTAAGGGAACGCCAAACTTCATAAAGGACTGGAAAAGTTTTATCCAAGGAGCCGCACTTGCGGCTTCCGCAGAGTTTATCAAACAATGGCCCCTGCTTTCTCAGTTCTGCACCCCGCAAAAGATCACGCTGCCGAGAAATTTTTTCGAAGCAAAGCTCAGCGTACAGGAAAAAACCACCAGTAAATTCGCAAAAAAAAGCAATATGCCGGGGAATCAGTGCACTATAGAAAAAATAGTCCAAAATCTTTCGGGAGTGTCCGCAAACTACAAAGGATCACTTACCTCGTTTGTCGGGGGGTGGAACAAAAAAGGCGGCAGCACGATCTCGGTAGGACTTATGCACCCGCAAAATAACGCACTGGGGCTTTTCTTTCTCGGACAAGATGAGAGAACAAAAAGGGTGGCACAAAAGACCGCAGCAGCAAAAGATCAGGCAATAACAAACAAGGGATTTTTGAATATTGTGGACGCAAACGGCTGTTTTGCCCCCAACCCGGAAACGGGAGAACGGGCGTGCCCCGCGGAAATGGCGGGAAAATTCGTCCAGAAAACAATGACAAAGGCGGGTCTTGGCGAGTATGCAGACATGATCGACATGAACGACATGAATGATCTCCTTGTAAGCGTTGCAAGCGGCCTTATGGCTAATCTTGCAGGATCCATTGTAAGAACAAATTTTAATACATCGATCAGTAATATAGGAAAATAACGGTATCATCACAGCGATTGCGACGACCCCCTGCCTAACCCCCACACCCCGCACGTGAGGGTTATTTTTTGCCCCGAGAACATATTTTTTTCGAAAAAAAGACGGAACGCAAACGCACAAAAAAGGCTTTTTCTTCAATAAAAACCCCAGACTCTAGGTCCAATCTTAAAAACACAAAGTTTTCCACATACCTGTGGATAACTTGCTGTCCATAGTATGCGCTTTGTGATAAACTGAGGGTGCTCAAAACAGCAAAGGCGTGCGCGATTTACAATAATTGTTTGTTGTGCGGAGGGGTTATTGCGCATGGTATGTTTTGACGTATTATCAACCTATCTGCACGCCTTATGAAATTGATATCCAAAAAGATTCTTGTTGGTTTTTTTATCTTTGCGCTTGTCGCCGCAGCGGGAGTGTTTGCTGTCTTTTTTCATTCATCCGAGATCACCGTCAATAAAGACAACCCTACCGCCTCTGCGACAAAAAAGGCGGGTGCTCCGTCAGATGTAGACTCCGACAACGACGGACTTGCGGATTGGCAAGAACAGATCTACAGCACTGACCCCTACCGCTCTGACACCGACGGAGATGGTTTTACCGACGGTGAAGAAGTGGCGCACGGCTATAATCCCTTGGTAGCCGGTAACGGCAAAGGAAGCGATAAACTTGTCGACGTTAAAACCGTTGGTGCGCGCGAACGCCCAAAATATCTATCAGAGAATATTGAGGCAAACATGTTCTCGGGAATAGCCGGGAGTACTCCCGAAGAAGTAGTGAACCAGCCTGATGACTCCGAAGATCTGTTGTACAGGCTTATGGCGGTGTTCAGTGATGCTGATGTGGCAAATGAAACATTCACCGGAGCAGCAACGCAAGTAGCGGGCGCCTCCGCCGCTTCCATAAAAAATCTTATTGACCCCCCGCTCCCGGCGGTGATCCTCCAGAACGAAACAGACACGCAGGAGTCGCGCCAAGAATACATTAATAAGATCGCTGCTGTTGCTTCTGACCTCCGCAAACAAACAAAGGGAAATAACAACTGGCTATTGATGCTGTCCAACGCATTTTCCGATATCCCCGTTATTGCGGAAAAGGCCACGGGAGAACTTAAAAATCTTGCTGATGCACACACCACAGCAACAGACGCGCTCTGCGCAATACGTCCGCCAAAATCGTTCTATCAATTCCACATGAAATATACCAAAAGCATTGAATCGCTCTCGGTTTTTTTGTCCACTCTCCAAGATTACAAAGCAGATCGCGTAAAAGCGGCGATCTTTCTTGAATTCTCCACGCAGCTCTTTGAGATCCAAAGAAAAGTAGCCGGCGAATTAACGCAACTCATGAATTTTTATAATTTAGACGCGGCAGCTTTTGGCCAGGGAATAAAAAAATAAGCAATGTATGTCCGCAGTAACCAACAGAACACAACGCATTCTTCTCTCCATCGTCAGCATTGGTTTCTGTTTTGGTTTTTCCGGCACTACGCAGGCGATGATAGCAACAAAGGATACCGACCAACAAGATCAACAGCAAGACGCCTATTTTGATTTTATCTACGGCGACCTTATGAAGCAATTCGACATGACCGCCACCAACGTACAAAGCCAAACCTCGGACACCGTTTCGGAGGGTATTGTCCCGCCGTCCGTCCAAGGTCTCGGCAGCGCCATTGGAACAGCCCTTGGTCTGGCGGTCCAGTCTATGGTTACCACGGTTACCGGAGTATTTAATTTTAAAACAGCCATAAACTCAGTCGTAAAAACAATGATCAAACAGATACTTGCGGACGTGAAAACGTGGGCAAAAAGCGGGTTTAAAGGAATGCCGAATTTCATCAAGGACTGGAAAGGTTTCCTCCAGGGAGCCGCGCTTGCGGCCTCTGCAGAGTTCATCAGGAACTGGCCGGAACTGGCCCAATTCTGTTCCCCCGTAAAAATTACCTTGTCCGAAAAATTTTTTGGAGCGAAGTTCAGCGAACAACAAAAAGCATTTGGGAAATTTGTGCAAAAAAACAATATGCCGGGGAATCGGTGCAATATAGAAAAAGTGGTCAATAATATCATGGGAACAACCGTGAACTATAAAGGATCGCTCACTACATTTGCCACTTCAGGATGGAACAAAAAAGGCGGCAGCACGATCAGCGCGGGGCTCATGAACCCAAAAAATAATACTCTTGGACTTTTGTTTATGGCAACAGACGAAAAAATGACAAAAGTGGCGCAAAGATCAAACGCATCGAACAGCCAGGCAAAAGCGAACGATGGTTTTTTGAATATTGTGGACACAAACGGCTGCCTTCCGAAAAATCCGCAAACAGGAGAACAAACATGCCCCGCACAAATGGCGGGGAAGTTCGTCTCAGATACCCTCAAAGAAACGGGGCTCGGAGAATATACCTCTATGATAGGCATGAACGACATGAATGATGTGTTCGTCGGAATAATGACGAGCTCACTCAGCAGTCTGACGGGGGGCATTAGGAATTGGATACAACTGCGCTTTAACGATGCCCTTACCCAAATGAGCCAATAATTTTATGAGCATATTATTATGAAAAAAAGAGCCGCACAATGTGCTTCCCGCGCCATATTCATTCTTGTGTTGATCGGTTTTATTTTTTCACCGCTCGCGGCCGCGGTCTCTCCGGTACGCGCAGAAGTATTGGTGACGGATCAGCTGCTGTATGGCCTTGAAGAGCTGAAGTTCGACGAGGGATCTAAACAGTCAACCGACCAAACCTCGACCAACGTACAAGAGCAGACATCCGCAGCGGTCGCCGACGGAAAAGCAATCCCCATCCCAACAGGAAAAGACAGTTTGATGGGTACGCTTGTCGGGGTGGCGAAAGGCGTTGCGGGAACGCTCGTCAGCGGTGTTCTTAGTTTTAAAACGGCAATGAAGGCAGTGGTAAAAAAGATGATCCAACAGATCCTTTTGGATGTGAAATCATGGGCAAAAAAGGGGTTTAAGGGGCAGCCGAATTTCATCAGGGATTGGAAGGGCTTTCTCCAGGGAGCCGCGCTTGCGGCTTCCGCAGAGTTCATCAGGAACTGGCCGGAACTTGCCCAATTCTGTTCTCCCATGAAGATCACTTTGCCAAAAAAATTCTTTGAAGCGAAGTTCAGCGAACAACAAAAGGTTACCAGCAAATTTGTAAAAAAGGGCCAGCAAAAATCGGGTATTTGTACGATCGAGACTCTTTTGACCAATCTACAGGGCGCGACCGTGAACTATAAAGGATCGCTCACTACATTTGCCACTTCAGGATGGAACAAAAAAGGCGGCAGCACGATCAGCGCGGGGCTCATGCACCCGCAAAATAACGCGCTGGGGCTTTTCTTCCTTGGGCAAGACGAAAAAATGACAAAAGTGGCGCAAAAAACGGCAACAAGCAAAGCGCAGGCATCGGCAAACACGGGATTTCTCCCCCTTATGGACGCGGATGGTTGCCTTCCGAAAAATCCGGAAACGGGAGAATGGACCTGTCCTGCGGCAAACGCAGGGAATGCCGTTGCAGATGCCCTTACTGAAGCAGGGCTTGGAGAATATGCCTCCATGCTCGGCATGAAAGACATGAATGATTTTTTTGTCGGGGTAGCGACAAGCGCATTTAATAGCATGACAACAAGCATCTCCACCTACCTAAGAGGAAGGATCGGGGATGCTCTCACTGAAATTTCAAAAAATTAACATCGCCAAAAAAATAATTATCACCCCGCACTATTTATGATGCATATGAAAAAAAATAAAATTCTTGCTCCCTTTTTTCTGTTGTTCGTTCTTGTTTTTATCGCCACCTCTCCTTTGGCGGTGGATACCGCGATGGCACAAGGGGACATTTCCCCCATCATAACCGGTGATCCGCTGTGCGATAGCCCGTCCCCGACCATGACACCAGCACAAAAAAGTATCTGCGATCGTAAATTAGATGATGCGATCACAGCTGCGGGGTCCGGAGGAAATATCGTCACTGCAGTGAAAGATCTCGGAAAAAGTATCACCGGCGGGGTAAAAAGTCTCTTCTCGATCACCGGGAGTATGTTTTTATATATCATCAATGCGCTTTTATACGGCGTTCTGTGGATCGTGGCGCAGCTGTTGAATTGGGTGACCGTTCTCCTTTCGAATATTTTAAATTACAAAGACATCGTTAACAGCCCCTTTGTCGCAAACGGATGGTCGGCGGTCGTGCAATTTGCAAATCTTTTTTTCATCGTGTTTTTGCTGGTTATTGCGTTTGCCACCATTTTGGATATCGGCGAATATAGCTACGAAAGTCTCTTGTGGCGCTTGCTGCTTGCGGCGATCATGATCAATTTCAGCAAAGTGATCTGCGGTTTTTTTATCGACATGTCAAACATCGTTACGCTTGATCTTGTGAATAGGGCGGGGGGGAAAGATGTCGGTGAAATGGTCCCCGGTATGGCAAAAATGGGAAAGGTCTTTGATGCCAGCAAAGCAGCTGATGATTCCTGGCTCGCCAATACCGAGAACGATTTTAGCACGCAGCTACAGGTATTTCTTACTCTTGTGCTGAATATCTGCTTTTTTGTCGGCATGATCTTTATTACGCTGGCAATGTGTGTGATGTTCATCATCCGCATCATCGCGCTGATGGTGTTGGTGATCCTGTTCCCCATCGTGTGGGTACTCTGGATACTGCCGAAAACGCGCAATTACTGGAATGAGTGGTGGAGTTCGTTCATCAAATGGAACCTGTTCGGCCCCGTGTGTATGTTTTTTCTTACCCTTGCGAGTCAAAGCGCGGTAAAGATCACCCAATCCGTAGGAGGCGGGTCATCGCCGGCAACCTTAAGCGCTCTTAAGGCGGGAGACACGACAACAGGACTTACCTCATCTATCTCGTATGACTTCTTTTTGGGTTATGCCGTTACATTCGGATTTTTGGCGGCATCACTCATCACCGCGCAAAAGATGGGTATTGCGGGAGCAGGAGCTGCGATGGCGCTGGCAAAAAAAGGAAAAGCATATGCGGGAAAACAAGCGAGCTATGCCGCCGCACGCGCTCCGGGCGTGGGCAGGGTACGCGCAGAGCTTGACGCCAGAGCCGAGCGTCGCCAACAGATCCTCGCCACGCAACAAGGACTGTATAAGGAAAATATCGCGCGGCGCCAGTCGGGCAGGGAACAGGTCAAAGATGTGCGCGGCGAGGCCGCCACGCGTACGGATTTTGAGCGCTCCACATTGGGCATGACCGACACCGAAAAGATAAAGCAAGCACATACGCTCCAAGAAGCGGCACGGGCGGACAAGGAAGCCGGGCTCGGCACCACCACAGTGTCGGCCGCGCAGGGTCGCCGCCGCGCAGGCGCCGCCGCGTATCTTGCCGAAACGCAGCGCCGGGCACCGGGCCGCGTTGACGCCGCACTGAAAGAAGAAGGCGTTGTACAGGAAGAGGCGCTAAGAGAGAGCAAGATCCGCGAGCTGCGCGCGCAAGAGGGAATGACCGATGAGGTGATGGCGCTTGAGATGAAGAAATACGACCTTGAGAAGAAACACATTGTAGAGCTTGCGAAGATGACCGAGGCGGAACGCAAGGTACAACAACCGCGTATGGCGGAAGAAGTGAAGCATATGGGTGATGACATCAAGAGAATTAAACAAAGAGACGAATACGAAAAATCCCTCAACAAAAACAGTAAGATTGATGAAGGCGATGTTAAAGCGCTGCTGGCTCACTTTGATACCGAGACAAAGAACGAGAAGCGCTTAAGAGAAATGACTCTTGAGGAAGAGGTGATACGCAGACCACGGATAGAACTGGCACAAGGAAAGGAAAAAGCGCGCCTTGAAAAGATCGCCGAGATCAAATATGACGGAAGAAATCAGGGACTTGAAGGCAAAGCCTTTGCTGACTTTGTTGCTGCCGAAAAAATAAAACGCGGTGTTACAGAAGACACTCAGGAAAAATTTGTCAAACAATTGAAAGACCTTATGGAAGGAGCCACAGAGACCCCGAAGAAAGGAACCGCGGGCGGGGACACAACGCCGCCACCTGCAGCTCCCGCGGCACCCGCAGCCCCCAGCAGTGGTCCTACGACGACCTCATAATACTAATAGCACAGCAGCACAGAGAATAATAAAAACAAATGATCTTTTCCCATCAATTTTATCCCTTCAGTTATTACAGCACAGCGCAGATAAAGATATTTGCGCGTGACCTTTCCGACAACGGAGGAAGTCAGAACGATATTCTTTATCTCAGGCCGGACGCGACCAGCGACCCCTATACCGTGATCACCGAGATCCCGGAAAAAGATCTGCCATTTCTTACTCCCGATACGTTCACGGGCGGCATGGGAGAGGAACTGCTGTCAGAGATGACGATACAGCAACTTGAGATCATCGGAAAAAAGGGAGGATATTTTCTGAAAGAGGCGATCAAAAAAGCGGCAAAAATGGCAATGCTGAAAGGAAAACCGATCTCCCGCCTTAAAGAATACATCGATTATTGCCCCGCGTGGCAAACAGAAGCATAACCTTATGGCGATCCCACGACCAAATTTTGATTCAAACGAGCAACTGACCGACTATGAAGAAATAGGCGGATCATTTTTCCCTGAACCGACGGAGGAACAGCGCGTATTATGGGAAGATCTTGAAAAAAATTATACCCCCGCAAAATTCAATCGCGAGGTGGATTTCTTTTACCTTGCCGATGATATCGCCACATACCTTTCTGCGGAAGCCACCACCATCAAGCTGAAAAAGATCAGGGAGCGCTTCGGTCTTTCGGCTCAGCAGCTTTCCGCGCTGTCGCTGTTTCTTAAAAAACTTGTTATGAAGGAAGTTTCCGAAGGAATTACGGAATTAAAAAAAACAATAGCACGGCGCCTTGCCGTCTCGGAGGAGTTGGCAGAAGAGATCGCGTTCGAGGTCGAGCGCGACATTTTTCCGCCAATCATGGCAAGGATACGGGAATTGTATGGATTCTCGGAGTTGACCGCGGGGATAGCGCCCGGCGCATCCGCCCCGATCACCCCGAAGGAGGACAAGGTTTTTACTCCGCTCCCCGCAGCGCCCATGGCTCCCGCGCCGCCAAAAGCACCGCCTCCTGCGGCGCCCGCCGTCGCGCAAAAAACGCCTGCGCAATCGAATCCGATCTCAACAACAGCGCCCGCACAGCCCACCCCGGCCGCTCCAAAAGAAAATAGATTTGTTTTTTCATCGTCCGACACTCCTCCTTTTATACCCACGGCGCCGGCAGAACCCGCGCCACCCAAACCATCCGCATCAAATACAACAACACCGCGACAGATGCCAGGCATACAAAAGACACCCGCACCGAGCGTACTGCTTGATCATAATATAGTAGACTTACGGGACATTTCCTCTTAAGATAGCGTTAGTATTGGTATATGAGATTTCAGATCCCACAATTCATCGAGACGGAAGATAAGATCATCGGCCCTTTATCGCTGAAACAGGCTGCATTTTTGGGGCTGGGGGTTGTAACAATCCTTATCGTCTATGCATCATTCGGCATCACGCGCGCCGTGATCATCGGCGTTCCCATCGGATTGTTCTGTTTCGCCCTTGCGTTCCTTACCATCAACGGGCGCCCTTTTGAGGTGTTCGTAAAGAATTATTTTCGCTATGTATTCCAGGAGCGCATCTATGTGTGGCGCAAGCCCGACTCGGGGAAACTTGCAAAAAAACTCGAGAAAGCGGAACAAATAGGGAAGCGGTATGAAAAAACAGATCTTTTGTCTCCCTCCGGTAAAGCCGCGGCGGGACGGGAACACATGAACGTTATGGCAAACCTCCTCAGTGAGGAAGAAAGCCAAAAAGAAGAAAAGGAACAAGCAGAACGCTGGTAATATTATTTTTATGCCCGATCAATCATTCAAAGGAAAACCATCGCAATCATTCGTCGCCGTACGGGAGATCCGTGACGATGTTATTATCATGAAAGACGGCTCGTTGCGCGCGATCATTATGACCTCCTCCATTAATTTTGCACTCAAGTCAACTGAGGAGCAGGAAGCGACCATCTTCCAATTCCAGAACTTTCTGAACGGCCTTGATTTTTCGCTGGAGATCTGCATTTTATCCCGCAAACTGTATATTGATGAGTATCTGAATGCGTTGCGCGAAAAAGAGCGCCTGCAGAAGAACGACCTTCTGCGTATGCAGACCACAGAATACATCCAGTTCGTGCAAACTTTCGTCGAGATGCAGAATATCATGAGTAAATATTTTTATTTGGCTGTTCCCTTTTTCCCGATCGAAGAGAAAAAGTCGTCCTTCACGGATAATCTGCTTAACACGTTCGTAAGCGGATCGAAGAAAAGCGCTGAAGAAGAGAAGGAGGGAAGCTTCGCCGTTTTCAAGGAACAATTGTGGCAGCGGGTAGAAAATATCGTTTCCGGTCTTCGTATGTTCGGGCTAAAAAGCGTCGTATTAAAAGAAGAGGAGTTGATGGAAATGCTTTATACGCTATACAACCCGGGCGAAGAGCAGCGGAGCGTTAACGTTAAATAATAAGGAATCATGTCTTATTTTTTGTCACAACTTATTCCCGTCGCGCACGCCACCGGCTATACTCTCATGACGCCGCTCGGGACAACCACCAGCGTTACGGGCATCGCCGATTATATCCAAAAGTTGGTCGTTTTTTTTGGCATGGGGATCGGCATCACCGCCCTGATGACGGTGTTGTATGGAGCTATTTTATTTACTACTAGCGGCGGGAATATGAGCCGGCGCCAAAAAGGCGTCGACAAGATGAAAAAGGCCGCATACGGAATTTTTGTCTTCTTTGGTATGACAGTGATCCTCTCCACCATTAATCCGGGCCTGGTGAATGTTATACAGCCGACGTGGTGCGGAGACGGAAAGGTCCAGACACCGAATTTTTCAGGTCAGAATGAGGAATGTGATCTTAATGACTATACCGGCTACACAAGCGCCACCGGTGCTAGTTTTAGTCTTGGTGAAACACCGAATTGTAATGATGAAACCAGCGGCATGTATCCTCAGGGAAATATCCGCTGCTCCGATTGCTATGTTGATAATTCGGATTGCACGGAGGGAGATACAACACCCACAATACCGCCCGGCTCATGTGGTGATGGCAACACCGTGTGGATGGAGGGTGAAGAGTGCGACCCCGGAGACCCGATGGGAGGTGTTCCTGAAGATCTTGGAGGAGAGGCGGCGGATTGTTCGGATCGCCCCGGAGGCGGGCCATTGGGCTATACCCCAACGAGCACCTTACGATGTTTTGATGTCGGAGAGACAAAACCCTCGACCGGCATGATTGCCCAATGCACGTACGACATGTCAAATTGTATCCCCGCCAGCCCCCCTTTATGCGGAGATGGTGTTGTTAGTTTTCCTCCCGAAGAGTGCGACCCCGGAGACCCGATGGGAGGTGTTCCTGAAGATCTTGGAGGAGAGGCGGCGGATTGTTCGGATCGTCCCGGAGGGCCTTATGACACCGCAACAAGCACTTTGCGATGCTACGCGCCGGGAGAGTTTGATCCTTCCACCGGCCTCGTCGACGGATGCACATATAACGAATCGGGGTGCGTTCTGGCGGGAGATGTTTGCGGAGACGGAGTTGTCCAGACCAGCGAAGACTGCGAGCCGGCACAAGGAATGACACCGGAACAATTCAAGATCGCGGGGGCAAACTGTCAAACGATCCCTGGAGGAGATAAATACAGCGGAGGAACACTGGCCTGCCAAAGCGCTGCCGACCCCCAACCCTGCAGATATGATGAAGGATTATGCATTTTAAAACCAACCTGTAACGACGGATTTTATACACCGGCAACGGAAGACTGCGATTATAACTCGGGCATGACGGGTACCTACCCCTGCAGCGCTCCGTTTATAGGCGGTACCAAAACATGCTCGGGGTGCGCATGGGACACAACACAATGCACCATGTGCGGTAATAATATAATGGACGGAACAGAAGTATGCGACGGCACCGCAATGCCCGGCGGGATCACCTGCGGCGCCACTCCCGGCCCGATCTGCGGTGAACCATGTACAAAGACCTGCAACTCGACCTGCACCGATATTATTGCAACCACCTGCCCGCCCCTTTCCATCAACTGTACCGGTGATGTGTTAAATATGGACACCGACATGTGCCTTGCCAAAGATCCGACACCTATTGCCTGTAACCCCGGACCATGTCAAGACAACGCGACAAACAACGGCGTGATTGGCGACACCATCGATGCTGTCGCCAATACACCCGAGATCGCAAGTTATGTGAAAGCCCTTATTGCGGTTAATAGCAATGGTTCGTGCAATTTCAACGGTTCGGATGGTTATCACCAAGGATTTGTAATGATGGGCTATGACACGGTGGGAGCGGCGTGGCCATCATGTTTTAATCCTGCGATCAATACAGGATTATTCCAGGATGATGCACTATACCAAACGGATCATGAGGTCACCTCCGGTTGTGCCAACACGGGCAATGATCATTGTTGGGGAACGTTTGCGCGCATGACCAATACATATATTACAAACGACCCCCCACTGGCGCGGTGGAAAATGAGAAAAATGGCGTGTATGATTACTACCTATGTGCAGGATCGTATCGGCAGCGCTTTATGCCAAAACTATATCCCAAACTCCATAGCATACTTTTTTGATCCGACAGCGTGTAATCCCAATGTTGGCACCGACACCTGCGCCACCCACACCTCCTGCACCGGCAACACACCCATGATGTCTTGGGAATGTATGTATGATAATTGCCCCCCGGGAACCTGCCTCAATTGGACGGACAGCTCCGGCAACACAAAATCAATAAAATGCGACATTGATTTCAGAAACACAAGGACAAAAATGCAAAAGATAGAATATTGCAAGGGCTTCGTTGGTGGAACGTGGTGATGACCTTATAGTATGAAACACAAAATTATTTGTTTACTGCTCCTTGGTGTTGTTGCCGGCTATGCCGGGATAGCGGCGGCACAAACCAACGACTATCTGCCGAAAGATTATGACCTTACACTCACAGAGAGAGATTATAAGGAGGAGTTCATTGTGGTCGTGGGCTGCCGTTTTGCGGATGGCATCCTTACGTATGACACTGGCGCCGTCCAACCCCTGAAAAAAAAGCCTGGCGCATATTCAAAGCCGGATATTCCCGAGACAACGGCGCACAAAGGCGAGGTAGTTAACTGGAGCAATCGTATCGTAGACACATTTTATTTCTCTCCTGAATCACTGGTGGCGCAGTCCTCAAGTGCCAGCATCGCCGTGAGTGTCCCTTACCACCCCGACATCAAAGAGTTAAAATTCTATGCGCCAAATGGTACTGCGTTATTCACGGTGAACGGAAAAATGTTTTCCGTGTGCAATAACGACGGCGTATGTGATGAAAATGAGACTTACCGCCAATGCCCTTCTGATTGTTTGCCATGTATACCCAACGGCACCTGTTCTCCTGTTTTTGGAGAAACGCCCGAGCTCTGTCCCGCCGATTGCCATGTGCCACAAGAGCCTCAAAATCCAGCAGCACAAAAACCCCGCATACAGAAGAAAGAAAGCCAGACTACATTGTTGGGACTTCCTGTTGGCTGGCCGCTGATCATCGCTATCGGAGGAGGTATCGCGGGAATAGGAATCGCGGCATTTTTTATGCTTCGTTCGAAAAAAACAGATGAAGAAAACGAGTAATGTGTTGCGTGCAATCACTGCACGGACACGCATACCAAAAAATATAGGCTATGCGGGCGCTTTGATGGCGTTGTGTTTTTTATTTCTCTATAGCTCACCCGCGCATGCACAATGTGCCAGCGCCTACTGCACCGACGCAGAGGCGCGCTCGGCGCTTGCGGCAAACGGCATCACGGTCAATAAGGCGAATTGCCCCACTTTGGCATCTACCAATTGTACCAGCCTAAATGAGATCCCGCGTGTCGCCATCAGCAATCTTATCGCGCTCAAAAATGATGCGCCCTCATGTACTATTGTGGTAACAGGGGGTACGGAAGCAGGGCATAAATCACACGGTCCTAAAAAAGGGATGATCGACATCAGAAACTCCGTCCAAAGCGGTTACCCCGCATGTAACAGTATTCCTGACGACAGGTGCGCAACCAATGATCCGGGCATCTCCAAATCTCCCTCTTGCTACCAATATACAACTCCCTTTACCTGCTTGATCCCGCTTCTTAAAAATCCCTCAAAATACAATCTGCGCCAGGTGATACCGAATAATAATCCCATAGTCAGCTCGGCGGCCTATAGAAACGGCACATTTTGGGAACCGAACTGCATACCTCATTTTCACCTGACATTCAACGTAGACCAAGCAACGAATGTTTCTCCGGCAAACACGCCAACGCCAAAACCCACCCCCCCGCCGGTATACCCTGCGCCATTCGTTTCTACGCCATATAATTTTCAGCTGTCCTATCCCGCCATCAACGGAGTGGTCCCCAGCACCACTAATTTTGCCGATTTCATCAGTTATTTGTATCTCTTCGGCATCATGGGGTCAGCACTCTTAACGCTTATGATGATCGTGTATTCCGGAACGCGCTATATTATCACGCCCATTGTCGGATCAAAACAAAGATATTTGGACCTTGCCAAAAAATCGCTGTTTGGGTTCGTGCTTATTTTAGGCGCGGCGGCGCTTTTTAATACCATCAACCCGGGACTTTTAAGGATCATCCAGCCTTATATTGAACCGGCGCCATCCGAGGAAGAGGCAGTGGTTCCTGAGATCCCATCGGAAGAACCCCCTGTGGTTCCTGAGCCAACGCCCGCCGCCACCCCGCCAACGGCAGATATTAAAATAAATGGCTCGGACAGCCCCATTACTGTTCCTTATAATGTACCAATAACCATCGTATGGAATTCTTCAAATGCCGATGATTGTACGGTGGAGCCCCCCATATGGACCGGCACATCGGGGACACAGGTGGTAATGGTTACCGCAGACACCACCTATGATCTGATCTGTACGGGCCCCGCCGGCGCCGCATATGATACGATCGCGGTTGCCGTAGAGACCCCTGGAAAAAATCTGATCCTCTTCCCGTCGGCTTTTAAAACAGAAAAGAAACTTTCCGCCAACTGGACAAATTATCCCACAAACATAGCCACGCGCTCCTCGTCAACGCCCACCAGCTTCCGCAACGACTGCGGGGTTATCCCGCCGGAACTATCGGTCTCAAAAACATATTGCTATGATTGCGGCGGTTATATCTGCGAGGCGTCGCTCTATAGATATGAGCTATTTAGAGATGGAACGCGCATCGCAACCGATAGTATTGGCATCATTATAGACAATGCCCCCATACTCGACGGAGCAACACACTCATACCAAATGAGAGCGGTAAATTCCGCGGGCACCGCCGTAGAAACATCCGATGAAGCTGAATATCAATGGATAGCTGACACTACGGCACCCCCGCGCCCAACTGCCCTTACGGTAACCCCCTTAAATTCCTATGAAATGAAACTGGGGTGGACTCAATCGGGAGAAGCTTCGGGCACCAGCGAGATCAGCGCTGAGTTTGGTTTTAGCTCAACTCCGATCCCGACAGAGGACCTCGACCATTATAATGTGTACCGCAACGGCACCCTCATTGCCTCGCGCAGTAATTGGTTGTTGCCAGAATATACAGACAGAACAGCGGTGCCTGGGACAACATACCAATATTATGTGACTGCGGTGGACAGGGACGGAAATGAATCGGTGCGCTCTAATACAGTTACCATCACTGCAGGGATCGCAGACACACAGCCGCCGACAGCCCCGACGGGTCTTACCGCAACCTCCCTGAGCACATCGCGCGTTGAATTAAAATGGAACAGCGATGCAACCGACAATGTTGGTGTTGTGGGATATTATATCACAAGAACCAGCACAAACAACGGTGCATTCAACGGTACCACACTGCTTGCCACACCGGGGTCCCCTGTGTTATCGACCACCTACCAAGACAACTATAAAATCCTTCCCGGAAGCACCCAGTCCTACTCCGTGAGGGCGGTTGACGGCGCAGGCAACCAGTCTCCACCAATATCCGCCACCATTGTTATGCCGGGACCCGACTCGGTACCCCCAAGCCCCCCGCCAACACTTATTGCCGCACAAGACGATCCGGATAAACCGTATTCCGTGAACCTCGTGTGGAGCCAGACAACAGACAATATCAAAGACCAGAGACTGCTCTCTTACCCTTTATTTAGGAATACCGTTCTTCTTTTTACCGGATCAACAGATTTTCTTAGCACCACCCATTCGTTTGGATTATCGGGACTTGGCGGGGGAATGCACACCTACTATGTAAAATGCCAGGACACCGCCAGCGGCATTATTAATGCGGCATCGCTTCCTGTAACGTTCGGGATCGGAGTTTCCAGTGCTCCGCCGATCCGGTTTTCCCCTTTTTCTTTTAACGATATCCCTGAAGATATGACAGCAAAAGGAGCAACAACAGCCATCACTATAAAAATAAACACCGAGCTTCCTGCAACATGCGGCTATAGCGAAACAGCAGGAACGCCTTTTACCTCCATGACGCCAATGAACGCAAACCCCATTGAAGGGACAGACCACACCATAAGCATTGATAATGTTTTAAAATATGCATACCACACCTATTATGTGCGGTGTAGAGATAATGCGAGCGGCATGGTGAACACCGACGATTATCCTCTTTATATCGGCGTTGCCGCCACAAGCGCTCATGCTCCCTTTATAATGAATGCTTTCCCTCACTCCTTCTTTGCTGGAGGAAAAGATAAGGCGGCATTGAAAGTTGAGACGCCCGACAGCGCCGAGTGCCGGTACGGCATGGCCCCGCTTGACGCTTATGCTTCTATGACCCCCATGGATCATCTTTTGTACCCGGAAACAATTCCCGATAATTATGGGACGTACAACTACTATGTGAAAGCAAGCGATGGGCGGAACGAATCTGGCCCCTCAAACACCGAGACCATTAATTTCCCGCCAGGAACACAGCTCGCCCCCCCCATGACCGGCTGGCCACAACCAGGAACCACAACAGGATTTGATAAAATTGCCGGAACAAACATTTGGTGCAGTAGTGCCAATAATATTTGTGCCTTTCTTGCGTTTGGGTTCTCTTTTTTCGGACTTGATACGCAACCCCTCATCGCCGCGATGACAGGAAAAGAGGGGAAAATAGTCGTTTATTCCCCGAACGATGGTACTGGAATGTGTGCCGATTGTGCTATTTCAGGCCCAAGTGGAACAGGGCCATCACTCCATTTTTATTTTGAGGACGTGGGAATAGAAACAAAAAGGACGTTTTTGAGCTTTTTCAAAAACAGCTCTTGTACTGCCGCCATGAATTCAATTATCACAACCGGAGGAACAAACATCGTTTCCAGCGGCACCAGGCCCGAATCGGGAGGGGGGTGTTTTCCTGTTTCTCCGGAAGTGAGCGCCGTTTCGATTGGAGGAGGAATGTGCGGCGTAGTGGTTAATTATCCTCCGGCATATTGCAAGCTTCCCGGCCAAACCACCGGTCTTTGGAATCCGACAAACTGCAATACCTCCCACAATCTTTTGGACGGCCCCATCCATTGGACATCGGAAATCAGCTGCATTCCCCCGCAATTATTCAGATAATGGTTATTATTTGTGATATACTGTGATTATGGTCAACCTTACCGACAAAACACCGCTATCCGACCGAGCAAAGCGCTTTAAAGATTTTATTGCCCCGGCGGCACTAAAAATAGACAGCAACAACCTGCAGATAGGGAATAAATTCATGCGCACGTTGTTCGTATTCAGCTACCCGCGTTTTTTGAATTTGAACTGGTTCACTCCCATTATTAATATGGATAAGCCGTTCAATATTGCGCTCTACGTCCACCCCGTAGACACCGCGACTATCCTTCGGCAATTACGCAAAAAAGTGGCACAGGTTCAATCGCAGATCAACGAACGAGAAGAAAAAGGATATGTGAGAGACCCGATCCTTGAAACCGCCTACAATGATCTGGAAGCACTGCGCGACAGCCTGCAGCAGGCCACGGAAAAATTGTTCAAATTTGGGGTTTATATCACCGTATTCGGAGACAGCATCTCGGAATTGAATAAAATGGAAACCGAGATTAAGGGAGTTATGGAGGCGAAGTTAGTATATGTAAAAAATGCCATCCTACAGCAAGATGACGGGTTCACCTCGTCACTGCCGCTTTGTAAGGACCTCCTGCAGGTAAACACCGCCATGAATACTTCGCCTCTTTCGGCAACATTCCCGTTTGTATCCGCGGATCTTACTTCCAATAAAGGCATTTTGTACGGAATCAACCGCCACAACAACAGCTTGATCATCTTTGATCGGTTCTCACTGGAAAATGCGAATTCCGTTCTGTTCGCGCGCTCCGGTGCAGGAAAAAGTTATGCCGCAAAATTGGAGATATTGCGCTATTTAATGGAGGGAACGTCGGTGATCATCATTGATCCCGAGAACGAGTATCAGTATCTTGCCAACACCATCGGCGGAACATTCTTGAAACTTTCACTCTCTTCCCAAAACCATATCAACCCATTCGATCTTCCGCCCGCCCTTAAAGGAGAAACGCCGGGGGATACGATCCGCACACAAATTCTGACGCTCATAGGGTTGTGCCGCATTATGTTTAAAGGAATAACCCCCGAGGAGGAGGCATTATTGGAAAAAGCGATCACTGAGTCCTACGCCGCCAGAGACATCACCCCGCAATCGGACCTCTCAAAAACCACCGTTCCCACCTTCACCGACCTACAAGTGGTGCTGAATAATATGGACGGGGGACGCCAGCTTGCCCAAAAACTGGAACGATTCACCGCAGGCACGTTTGGCGGATTTCTTAATAACCCTTCCAATATTTCCATGAGCGGAGAGCTTGTGGTATTCAGTTTAAGGGACCTTGAAGCCGAGCTCCGCCCGATTGCGATGTTTGTGGTCCTTAACTATATCTGGGTCTCTATGCGCGCAGAACTAAAAAAACGGATACTGTTGGTGGACGAAGCATGGGTCTTGATGCAATACGAGGAAGGCGCTTCATTTTTATTCGGCATCGCAAAGCGATGTAGAAAATATTATCTCGGGCTTATGGTGATCACGCAAGATGTTGCCGACTTTATGGAATCAAAGTATGGACGTCCCATTGTAACCAACTCTGCAATGCAGCTCTTACTCAAACAGTCTCCGGCGACCATTGATATTCTCGGAAAAATATTCAACCTGACCGAGGAAGAAAAATATCTTCTGATGGAGTGCAATGTCGGGGAGGGGATCTTCTTTGCGGGGTTAAAGCGCGCGGCCATCAAGATCATCGCCTCCTACACGGAAGATCAGATCATTACCTCAAATCCCGCACAATTGCTTTCTATTGAAAAAGCAAAAAAAGAGCTCGCCGAAAAAGAGACCGCCGAAGAACAAAAACGCCTTGACCGCATTAAAAGAAAACAGGCGCTCGAAGAGGCAACCCGCCTGTATGAAGAGAGAAAAAAAGAGAAAGAAGTGGCAGCAGTCGGAACCGAAACAAAAACAGAAGAAGAACCAAGAGATCTATTTGAAGGAACATTAAACCAAGAGAAACAACCGGCCGCAGCTCCCGTGCTCCAACAAACAGCACGGCCCGAACCACTAAAACAACTTACCGCAGAAGACGTTCAAGAATTACCCACAGAGCCCGCAGAAAAACCCCTTATCCCCGTGAGCACAACACCACTCACCACCCCTCCTGTGGATAAAACACCGGAACCGCCCGCGCCAGCGGCATAAAAGCACGAAAATTTCCACAATAAATGATATTATTCGGGCCAAAACAGTGTTATACTGTCAATAGTTATGGCAAGCGATGAAACAACCCAAGACACCGGATCACCAAAAGCACAGGGCAACGCCCTCAGTACTTCCGAGTTTTTATTGCTGCTTTTTCCGTGTCTAATAGCTGACATCATCGGCATTATTCCATTTCTTGGTGCCGTCATTAAATGGGTAATGAACGGCGTACTATTGTTTGTCGGGTCAATGAAATCTGCCAGTTCGGGAAGAAATCTCGGCCACGTGCTTAACTCGGGGATATCTGCAGGAATAAATTCAACCCCCATCCCTGCGACAACTGCGTCTTTAATTGTATTATACATGAAAGGACGCGCACCCGCGCTCCCTGGGACAAGAGGAAAATAAATAATCATTTTTATGATAAAAAAAGGGTTCGTTCTATTTTTTATTTTCACTTCTTTTGTGTGTGCTCCGCTTGCCGTCCACTATGCTTTTTCTCAGAGTACAGCCACTTCGAGCATCGAAGCCCGGACCGCCGCAACACAAAACGCAGTCACGGATGCTCTAAAAAAAATTGACGCGGAAGCAAAACAAAGGGCACTTGATAGCCAAAGAGAGCTTAATTATCGCATCTTAAGGGACCACCCAGAGATAGCTCCGTATTTTAATCCTGAGACAGGAGAGGTTGATCTTAAAAAATTCAATGAAGACCTCCCCGAACGATACAAACAGGAGTTTATGAAGGGGATGGAGCAGATCGATGCTATTTATAGAAAACTGAATGAGGAAAAATCCAAGATCAATGAGGGACCTATGAGAATAGAAATCCCGAAAGATGCCGGCCTTCCGAACGAAGAGGTCACCCTCACTTCCGTCCACCCAGAACCACCCTATGATAATGTCTATGCCTGGTATGTTGATGGAGTAAAAATGAAAGAAGGACTCGGAGAAACAACATTTTCCGTTAAAACGCCGGGAAAAATAGGGGCTGCAAAAAAGATCGAGCTTGAAACAAAACCAGCTCCATTTTCAAAATCAAAAGATACCTATAAAACAAATATTGAGCTGCGCGCCGCGGATGCCGACCTTCATTATGAGGGTATCAATTACGTCCCCCCTGAGTATAAAGGAAAGAAAAACGCCGCTGAAAATGGATATGTATTGATCGAAATGACCCCTTATTTCAAAACCGACGCTGCGGGAGAGTTCCTTCAGCCTGCGCTCATTAATTTCACATGGACAGGGGGAGCGGGGTCATCAGAACAACTGAACGGGCTGGGAAAAAATACCTTAGTGATGCCGATTGAGAGCCCTATAATGGTCACAGTAAAAGCTGAGGATATTGTACGAAAAACAACCATTGAAAAATCCATATTTGTGCGCCCCGTGAGAGCCGAGGCAACATTGGTTAAAATAGACCAGAAAAAAACAATATCCATCGGAAACGCCCAAAAAGATGTTGTGATGAAAAAAACGCCCACAAGCGTGTATTGGACGCCCGGCGGAGAGACCGTGGAGTTTAGGGTGGAGCCTTATTTTTTCAGTGTTGAGAACATGAGAGAGCTTGATGTGCAATGGAACATAGAGGAGTATAATTTTGGGGAACCAAAATTATTAAGAACCCCCGAAAAAAACAAAGAGCAGGATCAAAGCGCATTTATTTTTACACTGAAAATCCCGGAAAGAAAAAATTTGAACCCCGGAATGGTGAGTAGCATCACCGCCTCCATCACTAATAAAAATTACCCGAGCCAAGCAATAGAGTCGTCAATAAATCTGCGCCTCATTGAAGAAGGAGAGCAATAATTATGGTTTATTTTTATTTTTTGTTTGGTTTTGCCGTGCTGATGCCGGCCACAATGGCGCACGCGGTTGAATTTGAGCTTCCCTCAATAGATGAGACGACAGCAGCGGCGCAAATATCCGCCCCGCTGGAATATTATGTTCAGTTTCTCCTAATGCTTATTTTGATATCAGTAACAGGGCTCGCTGTTGTAGTGCTGCTGTCAAATATTAAAAAATACTACAACACGCAAACAAGCGAGGAAAAAGACAAAATATATAAAAAAATAAGAGATTCTCTTATAAGCCTTGGGGTGGTGTTGGTGTCAATCCTGGCCCTGTGGGCGCTTTATCCTGAGTATCTTTCCCTTTCTCCCTCTCATCTCTCGTTGGTTATCACCACGTTGTTTTAATACATAATTTATGGACGAAGAAAAAAAGAAAAAATTATATGTCATTGTCAGCATTGTTGCCGCAGTAGCGCTTGTGGGGGCTCTTATTTATCTCTTGTTCATAAAAAAACCCGCGCCAACAGCCGAGCAGCCGGCAGGGCAATTTCCTGTGAGCGAAGAGGCTGAGGGAGTTATCGGAAAAGAAAAACCCTTTATAAAGAGAAAAATAACTCTGGTGGTCGATAGATTGCTCGCGGGGCCGGTCATAACCCCTCAAAACACCATCCGTTATTTTTCGAAAGAGGACGGGAAATTCTATGAGACCGACTTTAACGGGCAAAACACACGATCACCATTTAACCTGACCTATCAAAATCTGGTTGATGCGGAGTGGAACAACCAGGGAAACGTCGCCCTTATTACCACAACCGATGCGACAAATTTCGATAAAAAATGGAAAATTCTGGACATTGCGGGCCCCCAGCCATTGAATATAGAGGTGAACGAGAAAGAAGGTGCCGGGATCATCGCGGTCGCACTGGCACAATATGATCCGGGAAAATATTTTTTCCAGACCACCACGCCCCTCCTGAATACCGGGAAAGTGATCCTTGCCGACTACACCACGGAAAACTATGACATGACGGAGGTTATGCAATCAGGGAGAACAACCCTGCGCCTTAGCCAGCCGAAACAGAATATCCTGTCCTTTTACCACCCTCCTTCCGGCGTTGCGCTGTCCAGTTTTTATTTCTACGACATGACCACGAAAGAGATACAAAAATCGGCAAACGATGTTTTTGGGTTCTCTGCGCTTTGGAACCCGCAGGGAGAATATTATGCATTCTCCAGCACTGATGAAAACGGCCTCGGACTTCGCTTACAACTGTCCAACTATGACGGAAAAATAATCAACCTTCGCGCAGAAACAAGCCCTGCCACAACAGTACCGGAAAAATGTGCCTTCACCGCTTCCGGCTCCCGCCTGTATTGTGCGGTCTATGTGGGGAACATCGCGGATGACTATATAATGCCGGATGATTATTACAAAGACAAAGTGGTTGTGGATGAGTCTTTATATATGTTCCAGGTGCCATCAGGAAGAGACGTGCGTGTGGGTGATTTTGCTGAAGAGGACCCCGAGACAAAAAATCTCAAAAAATATCACGCCAATAAGCTGGTGGTGGATCCCGCAGAGAAGTTCATCTTCTTTATCAATAAAGAGGACGGCTTTCTTTATAAAATGGAGTTTTAGCGGCTTCTCAGAGGGCCATAAACAGCCAAAATACCAGCGCAAGATCATTCTTGAAATAAAGGGTGTCGAACAAGCTGTTACAAAAAAAATAAATAATATAGCCATTCACCAACAGGCGCACCAATGGGGGCGCTTTTGTTGTTATAAAAGACCACACAATAACAAAAAACCCTAAAAATCCTATTACCCCCGTTTCCACCAATAATTGCAAGAATGTGCTGTGAGCATGGAGTACGGCCCAATGCAAATAAGGAGGGAACATCCTTTGTACCGTGAGATACGCCTCTTGGAACCCGCCAAAACCGATACCAAGCCCGTGAGCAGTATAAAAAATAACAACGGCTGCCTTCCATATCTCCCAGCGCGCAAGAAGAGATGATCGATCCTGGAATAAATTAAGGAACTTTTCCAAGCTCAACAACAACAGCAACAAAGTAACCACTGCTGCCGCCCACATAACCATCCTTCGTGTTTTTCTGGAAAAAAACGACCGCATGATATAACCAACCGCAATGATCGTTCCAAACCATGCCGAGTAAGAAAATGTAAAAAAAAGCGTAGCGAAAAGAATACCGCATAAAATCAGATAGTAACGCCTCTGTCCGCTGTTTTTTGAGGAAAAAAATCCCCAACAGGAAATAATACAGGCAGGGGCCACAAAAAAAGCAAGATAGTTCGGGTTCCCAAAAAGCATGAGCCGCGCATCATAAGTAACAAAATGCGCCAACAGCGCCACACATGCGGTGAGTCCGGTTACACCCGCATAGAGCAAGAGTACTTTTTGTTTCATCTGTTCGCCCCGCTCAACACAAAGATCATATAGCATGATATAAAAAAGGAGTGGGGCCACAAACCAGCTTTTTACCCGGCCAAGCGCAGGAATAATTGTATCGCTCTGGAGTATTCCCAGCACGATGCCGAGTGCAAACAATAACACGCCCGCACCAAGAAGACGGTTATTTGAAAAAGGATTGTGGATCCGCTGATGACCGATCTTTTTATATATAACCCAACAAACAAAACTGAGTCCTGTTGCCGCATCAAGCAACATAAGCGGCCCAAAACCGGTTTGTATCTTTATAAAATAAAAAGGCAATAGAACGATCGGGAAAAAGATGAAGATCATATCTTTGATTTTTCAGTTATTTCCATCAACCCGATGGCACCATATGCCAAAACCAAAAGAAGTATAGCGGGCCAATAGATCGTCATTTCAAAAAATCCGCCTATCATAAACCACAGAAACGATCCGGCTATAGCGAATAAATATGGTGCTTTTTCAAGATGTTCTCCGCTCCTTTTGATGCGCGTAATGAACAGCAGTATCCCCAACAAAGGAATGGAAATGATCAATAACCATAAAAACAAGCCAACAACCCCCATCTCAACACCGATTTCAATATACGTATTATGTGCATTGATGGGGGAGCGATATAGTGCGTTATGATCCGCCATATATGGATAATTGCCGATCCCTGCCCCCAGAAAAGGGTTTTTACTCCAAAGGGCCACCCCCTGAGCCATAATGGCCGTACGGTCGGCAAAAGAGCGTTCTTGGGGGTTAAATACCTGTAATAACCTTGTGCCGAACGGGAAAAGGAGGAGTATTGAACAAAAACAAAAAACAGCGGAAATAAGAACAAATTGCCGGGACTTCCGTAAAAAATAGGACCCAAACACCACAAACCACACCAAAAAACCAAAAAATGAAAGATACCCCCCGCGCGAAAAAGTGAATAAAAGCGCCAATAAAGAGCCCGCCAAACCTACCCAATATAACATGTTTCTCTTTTTCCCAATAAGAAGAACAGCAAACAGGGGTGGAATAACAAAGCCGAGATATACGGCAAATGTATGCGGATCAGGAAAGATACTAATAGCCCTAAAATAGTCTTTTCCTCCCAGATGCACGAACCAACTTGCCGACCGTACCACCAGCGCCCCAAAATTATTACCATATAAAAAGGGGGATAGCGTCACCATGCTGCGCGCAACAAGCTCTTTTGAGACGGTAAACTGAGATAAAAACTGCAGAGACCCAAGGATCGCAACTACAGCCCCTATCTGCACCTGTAACATAAAAAAAGCGCGCCGCACATCACTCGAGCCGCCCAACAACTGCCTCACAATAAAATAAACAGGAACAATGGACACTATATAAATAAATTTTCGCGCTCCAAATAAACCCTCGGCCGCATAAAATAAGGAAAACCCCGCAAAAAGGATGAAGGTTATGAGTAAAAACCCAATGATTTCAAGGGAGAAGGGCTCGTCTTTTTTTGCTAAAAGGCGAACAACACAAGAACAAAAAAGACAAAAAACAATGATCCTGCTGAGCGCTATGTCATATTCAGCGAAAAGATTTGTAAAAAAAGACAGATGAAAAAAAACAGCGCCCGCAAAAAGAGCAGCTGTCGGGTTGCGATAACCAATATAAATAAAAAGAAGTGCCGCTACTCCGACGGCAACTATCATACGGAAAGAGTTTTATTTTTTGTAAAACTGCCCAAAAACATCTGCACCTCTTTTTTTGTCACCACACGGAGCCACACAAGACAAAGAGCATAAACAGCACCACCCACAATAACCTGTACAATAACCTGTCGGTAGGGGAAGACAATGAGCGCAAGTGACATAAAAAAACCGCAATACATCACTTTTTTATAATGATTGAAGGACGGTTTATATCCTATTTCCTTGACCACTATCAAAAACAACAGAGAAGTGACCAGCAACTCTGTTGCAAGCGTTACCATTGCCGCCCCCGTATAAGAATACTGTTTGATAAAATAAAGATTCGCAATAAAATTAAAAGCGGCGCCAAGCGCATACACAAAAGTGGCGATCTTCTGTTTTTTTAAAATGATCACCATAGCCCCGTATAAATTTGCCACAAAAACAAAAAATAGAGCACACAATAAGAAAATAAACGACTGTTGCGCCACAACAAAATCCTTTCCTGCGACAAGGTCTAAGACGGGCCCGGACAACACAATGCCGCCACACACCAATGGAGTTGCTCCGATGATCAGCGCATCTTGTGTTCTTTGGAATAATTTTTTGAACTGTTCTTTGTCCGTAAGATACAACTTCGACAAAAGAGGAATTACTAAACCGATAAAGATCGCGGGAAAAACGATGAGATTCTCAAATATCTTATATGCAGAATTATAGATGCCCACCGCCTCTACCCCTTTCACAACCGAAAGAATGATGCTGTCCATTTTAAAATATACAAACACAAATATAATGGAAACGCCCATGGGCCACGCCTCTACCAGCAAATAACGCAGCATGTTCTTGTCCAAAGCAAAAGAAAAGGTCATCCAGCGTCTCCGCGCAAAAAACAGAATAAGAAAATTGATGCCGGTGGCAATCATGCTGCCGTATAAAAACCACTCTAGTGTTGCCCGGTGTGAAAAAAGAAGCACCACAAAAAAACCAACCTGGAAAACACGGCTAAGAACCTCCGAAATTGCTACAACAAACATCGAAAGATGTTTTTGAAAAACTGCAGTAATGATCTGATTCAGCGACATAAATGCATAAATGCAAACGCCGTAGATTAGGTTATTTTTGACCGCGTCAGAATAAGGGAAAAGGCGTATCAACACCAGAGAGCATGCAAATACCACAACAAGAAAAACAACTCTTAAAAAAAAGATGTGAGAAAATATTTTTTGAGAATCCTTCTCGGAAGAGGACATTTCCCGCAACAAAAGGGAATAAAGACCAAAATCGGCGAAAAGGGAAAAAATATAAAGATACGCAAGAATAATACTATATTCTCCAAAGCCCTCTTTCCCGAGGGACCGGGTCAAAATTCCAAGAGAAACAACCCCTAAAAAAGCGCTTCCTAGTTTTGCTACAAAAGAAATGGCAGTATTTTTGAATAGTTTTTCAGCTACTGTTTCCATACTATTAGGCAATGCTGCTCTGTTCCTTCCAATCAAAGACCTTCAAAAAAGCATCCTTAATAATAACTTGTTTTTTTTGGAATTCCACCACCTCGGATAACGGTATATATAATGGTGATTTGAAGAGCTCTTCCCAAAAATGCTTCGCCACGACAATATGATCAATGGAGGGAACAGTAGCATTTAATTCCACGTCGAAAACTTTTCCAAAATAAAATCCGCTTTCACTATACACAGGAGCCCCGATAAGATCCCGTTGAAAAAATAATACATGCGCACCTGCTGCGGAAAAAGCCTTTTGTTTCGCAACCACCACCGCGTCCGCACCCGGCACCAATCCGTCGTTTTTTCTTATATAAACATTTGAGAGAATTCTTTCGTTATCGTCCACCAGCCGTCTTTCTTTTTTGAAAAAAAATGCGCACAGCGTTCCGTTGCGCCGGAAAGCGATGTCCGTAAGAAGAATTCTTTTTTTCTGCCACACACATTTCTTCTCCAAAAGAGCAAGAAAGGTGATCATAATATATCAAAAAATATTAGGCCGTATAACAATATGTCTGTCCGGACCCCTTCCCTCGCTTTCCGTCACTACGTCGGGACTTGAACCAAGTTCTATATGAACAATCTTCCGCTCATAAAAAGGCATGGGTTCCATGGTCTCGCTTGTTTTTGTCCGCATGACTTTGGTGGCAAGGCGCGCTGCTAGATCTTTAATATACTGTAACCGCTCACGCCGGTAGTCATTGATATCGATCAGTACAAATTTTGTAATACCTCTTTTTTTGAAGATCGCATTCAGAATCGTCTGGAGGTCATTCAGGATGCCACCACCACGCCCGATCAAATAAGAAACATCGGCAGTCGATCGGACGCTCACATACAAAGACTCTCTGTCGAGCGGGTTTGTTTTGATTTCAATCTCATGTTCGATCAGCCCCGCAGCAGTGAGCGCCCCGCCAGTGACCTCTTTGATCCCCTCTAGTTGCTCTTCTGTGTAATTATGCGTTTCGTTGTTCATGTTTTTTTGATTGGTAATTATTAAATACCTGTTGCAAAATAGTGAATCCGTTGGTCATCGCCCAGAAAAAAGCGAGCCCCGAAGACAGCTTCATAGCAATAAAAAACGTGAGAACAGGGGATATATATCTCATTTGGTTTTGGAAGCTAAAACGATCCTCTTTTTTGGTGGATGTGGGCATCCCTGACGTTTGCATGGAAAAATATTGTGTTAATCCCGCTGCCAGCGCTAAAAAGAGATTCGGCGCCGTAAGATCAACAATGCCCAAAAATGTATAATTCGGTTCACCAATAATATGCATTGACGGATATAAAAGATTTGACTGGGAAAGAATATCTTTTCTGAGTATCTGGTATAACCCCACCATAATAGGAAGCTGCACCAGTAAAGGAAGGCATCCGGACATCGGATTCACCTTATGCTCTTTGTATAGCGCCATGAGCCGCTGACCCTGCTCCTGTTTGTTGTTTTTATATTGTTGTTGGATGCGTTTCACTTCCGGCTGTATCTTGGTCATCTGCTTCTGAACATTGAGTGTTTTTTTGGTCATTGGGTAAAAGATCGCACGCACCAACAATGCCAATACAATAATAACCACGCCGAAATCGTGCTGTGGAGCAATATTATGAAGATAAACAATTAAATTAAAAAGTGGCTTATAAACGATTTCCGTGAACATATATATTATGGTACAAGATCAATTCCGCCCTCGTGATAGGGATGGCAGCGCATTAAACGCCGACCCGCCAACCGCACCCCCTTGAAAACCCCGTATTGTTCTATCGCTTCATAAGTATATTGGGAACACGTCGGATAAAACCTGCAACCAGACGATGCAGCAAAAAAAGAAGCAGCGATCCCCGTTTGTGGGGAAAAAATGCGCTGATAAAAAACAATGGAAGCCAGTACTATTTTTTTTATCAAATGAGAGCCTGTTTTCATACCAAAGAAATCAATAAACCTTGTTTTTTGAATATCGTCCGCAAACTCTCCCACAATAAATATGCCTTTTTTATCTCCAGCGTCCTTTGTGTGGCAATAATTATCACATCATTGCCCGCACTGATGTCTTTATAGTGAACGCGGACCGATTCTCTTTCCATCCGGCGGATGCGGTTTCTCTCAACTGCCTTTTTGGACACCTTTTTGCTCACCGGAAACGCAAACCGCGAGTATCCGAGACGATTATGCATGATATAGAGAACAAAAAGGGGATGGTTGATCCTTCTTCCCTTTTTGAATACTGCCTCAATATCGGGTCTTTTGGACAGCCGGTATTTTTTGGCCAGCATATTTTATACGGTCAATTTTTTTCTTTTTTTCTTTCTCCTGTTTTGTAGCACCTTTCTCCCGCCTGCAGATTTTTTTCTCTTCAAAAAACCATGTGTTCTTTTCCTTTTTCTGTTCTTTGTCTTTGTAAGACGCATACAATATTCACTAATGATATGACCTTTAGATTAACAACGATTAAGACGGAGGTCAACCCCGCAAGGACTTCATCTAAATGACAGAATAACGTAAAAATTGACAAGAAAAATCATATTACGTGCGGCAGGATCATTTTGTTAGAACAAAAAAATATAACAAACCCAAATATAAAGATTTTTTACGGGATCAATTTTGTTTTTTCAACAACAAATACAATTATTGTCCATTATTATATGCCGCGATTGCCTTTTTTATCTCTTCTGGTGTAAAAAAACAACCAAAATCTTTTTTTAAATGTCCAATATATGACAAAGAGATAAAAATATGTTTGTATTTTTATTTTTTTACAAAAATTTTTATCATCACTTGCTAAAAAATTCTTTTTTGTATAGATTGAAGAGTAATATTTTGATCTTTTTTTCTTCCACAGGTTATACACAGGGTGTCCACAACATTGGTTTGTTTTTGGGCTTTTGTGGATAACATGATGCTGATATAATCAATCGTGTTTTGCTCGGAAGATTCACATAATTATCACTATGACCAACGAAGAAATTTGGAGACAGGTATTAAACGAGATGGAACTTAATCTTCCGAAAGCTGCTTTTAATACATGGTTCAAAAATACTGCTCTTGTTTCAAATAAAGACGGAGTAGTCACCATCGGAGTGCCACATGCGTTCGCCCAGGAGTGGTTATCCGACAAATTCAATAAAAATATTCTCAAAAGCCTCAGGTCCATCCTGTCCGACATCAAAGAAGTGAAGTTTTCGGTAACAAAAGCCGCGCCTGCCTCAGCCACGGAGTCCCATGAGTCGATCCAACAAAAGATCTCCCATATTTCATCGAATTCCCAGGAGGAATTTGATGTTTTTTCAATAGATAAACAAACAAATCTGAACCCACGATATCTTTTTGATGCTTTTATTGTGGGGGAGTCCAATCGTCTTGCACATGCTTCTGCTATTGCCGTAGCAAATACCCCCGGAACCGCCTATAATCCTTTATTTATTTATGGAGGCACCGGATTGGGGAAAACGCACCTCATTCAGGCGATTGGCAACACCATAAAAAATAAAAACAAAAAAACGCAGATCAGATATGTCCCGTCGGAAGTTTTTACCACTGAGATCATCGGGGCTATACAAAACAACACTATGAGCCGGATCAAAGAGTATTATCGGCAATTTGATGTTCTTATTATTGATGATATCCAGTTTCTTGCCGGCAAGGAGAAGACACAGGAGGAGTTTTTTCATATTTTCAATTCATTATACGAAAACAACAAACAAATTATTGTGAGTTCCGACCGTCCGCCAAAAGCGATTGCCATTTTGGAAGAAAGACTTAAATCCCGCTTTGAGGGAGGAATGATTGCTGACATTTCGGCGCCAGATTATGAGACACGCATGGCGATACTACGGGCAAAAATGGAACAAAAGAAGCAAATGTTGGAAGAGGATATCATCCAATATCTGGCAGCAAACATACAAAAAAACATCCGTGAACTTGAGGGAGCACTGAACAGGATCGCCGCATATACGAATTTATATAAAAAACAACCGACACGTGAGGATATTGCAACCCTCCTTTCAAATCTAATCAACCCGCCAAGAAAACTTCCGGCTCCAAAAAAAGTGATCGAAATTGTGGCTGATTTTTATCAACTAAAAGAAAAAGATCTGATCACCAGCAGCAGAAAACAAGAAATAGTCAAACCGCGCCAGATCGCTATGTATCTATTACGCGAAGAATTAAAAAGCTCTTACCCTTATATTGGTCAGAAATTGGGGGGAAAAGACCACACTACCGTCATTCATGCATGTGAAAAAATAGCCAAAGAGTTGAAAGTGAATAAAAATCTTGAGGACGAACTTCAGGAAATAAGAGAGAAAATGTTTAGTTGATAATTCGTGTATAATTAAGGGGGTAGTTTCGGTATAAACAGAGGAATAAAAAAAATAAAAAAGGATTAATCCAGTTTATCTTTTTTTTCCACCTTTTTATACACAAACTCTACCGCAAAAACCCACAGAGTATAATCTGCACAGCACCAGTAATCATCCCATAATAGCCGGTTTCCCACACAAAATCATCCTATAATAATAACAATAATTCTTTTTATATAAAAATATTATCTATTATGAAAATCATTTGTCTTCAGGAAAATTTACGCGCAGCTCTTTCTTTAGCGGAACGTATTATTGGAAAAAATCTTTCTCTTCCGATCTTGAATAATGTGTTGTTAAAGATCGAAAAAGGTTTTTTAAAAATATCATCAACAAATTTGGAGATCGGTCTTCACGTATGGGTTCCTGGAAAAGTCGAACGAGAGGGGGAAGTAAGTATCCGGGCAAAATTACTTTCGGAATATATAAATAATCTTCCTGAAGGAAAAGTGACGTTGGATGCAAAAAATAATAAATTGCAGGTGAAGAGCGATCAGTTCAAAGCGACGCTTTTAGGGATAGAAACAAAAGAATATCCGATCATTCCCGCATTAAAGGAAAAAAAATCTTATATCGAGTTTCAGGCAACCACACTCCAAGAATCATTGCAGCAGGTTATTAATGCAGCATCCATTTCTGATAACAGGCTTGAATTGAATGGAATATTTTTTAGAATCGGAAAGATGGTGATAAAAATAGCGGCGACCGATACATTTCGTCTGGCGGAAAAAACCATTACTGACGCAATAATACATTTCGGTATCGGGAAAGAAGAAGAGATAAAATGTATATTACCGTATCGTACAGCACAAGAACTATTAAAAATACTTGAGGGTAAAGAAAAGGTAAAAATGTATTTACACGAGAACCAATGTTTTTTTGAGACGGAAAATGTATATTTGGTTTCACGGTTGATCGAAGGGGATTATGTGGATTATGAACAGATCATACCAAAAGGGTTTAAAACAAAAATTCATCTACAAAAGCAAGAGTTAATGAACGCCATCAAATTATCGGCGTTGTTTTCCTCAAAGATCAATGATATTAAAATAACCACCAATAAAAAAAATTCTTTACTTGAGGTGTCAGCAAAAGATTTTGAATTGGGAGAGAACATATCTGAAGTCCCTGCAAAGATTGAAGGGGAGGATGTTGAGATATTATTCAATGCGCGCCAATTGTTGGACGGCCTTTCAAATCTCAAAGAAAATGAAGTAACGTTCGAAATGAACGATAAACATCAGCCGGGGTTTTTACGCTCACAAGCCCAACGCGATTATTTTTATATCATCATGCCGTTGAATATTTAAAGGCATGTTGGTTCAGTTAAAACATCTTCTCGAGTCACGATTACGGTCCCTCTCTCTTTTACCGAAACTAGAGGAAGAGGGACGTATCCAGTTATTACGCAAGGAAATAACGCGCTGCTACGAAATAAGCCCGGTAGTGGAGATCTCTTTTGTGAATGCGCGCATAATGCAGGTGGGTATTAAGGATTTTTCTTATTCCCACGACCTTCAAATGAGAAAATATGATCTTATACGCTCTTTGTGTGAAGCATACCCAAAAAAACCAATAACGGATATCCGTTTTTTTGTAAAATAGTGCTATAGTTGGTATTTTTTACGGTAACGGAGATACGTTTTTTAAGAGCAGCGGGACCGTCTCCTCACTGCTGTTTTGCGCGGTGTCATATGCTCTTACGGTCAGAAAATGCTCTTCCAGTGCCGCGCTGAATTGTTTCGGGAGAAGATAATTGAACCGATAGGGATATTTTGTGCTGCTTCCCAAAAATATATCATCAATAAAGTAATCAGCTTGTTTTACTCCTAAAGGAGCCTGTATCTCCGTCTCAATGAAATTATAACCGGAAATATTGATCTCACTGTTCTCAAGCGGAGCAATAACACGAATTTTTGGTTTGTTTTCATCCGTGTGGATGGTGTCATAGGTTGTGGGGGGAAACTCATTTATATTAGGCAGGCTTTGTTGTTGCGCTTGTACAACCCACTCTTTTACCGGTTTTTCAAAATGATCAAAAAGAGGATCTTCTTGGGGGTTTGCGGGGGGCGGTCCCGCGAAATTCATTCTATCGACATAATAAAGGATCGAATGTATTTGGTTGAATGTTTTTTCTTCGACGAGATTTGCGGGCGTTTGTTCTGTCGCCAAAAGGCCTGATAATTTATCTATGCGGGCGGTGGTCTTGTTCACAATACTTCCATTTAACATGGGTTTGTCCGACGCAGGAAACTCAATAGCGGTAAACGCGGAGGGTTTTTTGACATAAGAAGAAAGCGTATACTTCATCATTGAATTCCAAATGGGTCCTGCCGCCATAATACCCGCTCCACCTTTTTTCATTTCTGAGTTGTCGTTATTACCCACCCAAACGCCAACAACAATATCGGGCGAATAACCCATGGTCCAGGCGTCACGATAGTCCTGAGCGGTGCCTGTTTTTGCGGCAACCGCATATCCTTCAATGTATAAATAGCTTTTTTCTCCAAAAACTGGAGCCCGCGCATTGTTGTCTGAGAGAATAGCGTTGATAAGTTGAGCGGTACTCGGTTCCATTACTTTTTCCAATGAGGGGGCATAGGATTCAATATTTTCTCCATCCGGGGATACTATTTTAGCAACAGGGGATATGGTGATCTTTTTTCCTTCATTCGGAAAAATGCTGTATGCCGACGCCATTTCCAATAACTTCACTTCACCCCCCCCAAGTACCAACGATAAACCGTAACGACTTTTATCCGCAAACGTTGTCAAACCTAATTTTTTTACATATTGGATCATGTCATCAACACCGACCAAATAAAGTGTTTTTACTGCGGGTACGTTCAAAGACTGTGCGAGGGCATCTTTAATGGCCACAGGACCGTAATATTTTTCGGTATAATTTTGCGGATGGTAACAACGGAGACCATACTGGTCTTTTTCTTGGTCTGCGGTATCAGGGCAATTCGGGTTAAACTCCGTCTTCAGATCAAACAGCATGGTTTGGGGGGTGAGTCCTTTTTCGAATGCGCGGGCATATACAAAAGGTTTTAATGCCGATCCAGGGGAGCGAAGGCGGACAGAAACATTAACGTTCCCGTCATTTTTGATATCAAAATAATCACGGGAACCCACCATCGCAAGAATAGTCCCATTTATCGAGTCAAGGGCTACCAACGATGCATTTGCAGCGTCATATTGCTTTTTATTGATAAGCGTTTGTGCCCGTACAATTTCCTCCGCTTTTTGTTGCAGATCCCAATCAAGGGTGGTGATCACGGAGTATCCGGCTGTTTCAATAAATTTTTCCCCATATTTTTCATTCAGATAGTCTCTAACATACATCACAAAATGAGGGGCCTTTATTTGTTGGTTGATCTCTGAGAAGGATAGTTTTTCATTCTGTGCTTGTTCTTTTTCGGCGGCACTGATCATTTGGAGCGCTTCCATGCGCCCTAAAATATAATCTTTTCTTCCTAACAACTCCTCAACGTGATTCCCGTAGGGAGAATAATAACTGGGAGCCTGCGGGAGCGCCGCAAGTGTGGCAGCTTCTGCAATAGTAAGGTCCTGCGCTTTTTTATTGAAGAACAACTGACTTGCAGCCTCTGCCCCGTAGGTGTTTGACCCGTAAGGGATCTGGTTTAGATACATTTCAAGAATTTCATCCTTGGAATATTTTTTTTCAAGAGCGATCGCAAGAATGATCTCCCTTATTTTTCGTGAAAATGTTTTTTCGGGAGACAAAAATGAATTTTTTACCAACTGTTGGGTTATGGTGGAGCCGCTTTGCATAACCTCGTTCTTAATGAACGTTTTATATGCCCCCCTAATAATGCCGCGCAGCTGAATGCCTTCATGTGAATAAAACTCTGCGTCCTCGGTAGCGATGGTGGCCTTTTTCAAATATTCAGATATTTGATCAAAAGAAATGACGGTCCTTTTTTCTTCTCCATGGATGTCATAGAGCAGCACTTTGCCGGTGCGATCGAATATTTTTGTCGATTGTGCTATCCGCATGGTGTTCAGATTTTGCGGATCAGGCAGGTCTTTGGCAAAATAAAAGAATGCCGCCACAAAAACAATAGCGCCGGCAAGTGCCGCATAAACACCATATAATATTATCTTTTTCCACCAGGGTGTGCGCTCGCGCGCAGTCCCTCTATATAGTTTTCTTTCCATAGTTTTTGGCGTCAAAAGCCATTCATTAGTATAGGAAAGTAATTGCCACAATGCAATTGTCCGGCAAGAATAGTTTTAGGGGCGGGGCGGTTTATTGTGCGCGTGTGCTTGTGTGTTCGCGTGACAACAGCGCATGGCTTATCGCGATCGCAAGCGCATCAGCGGCATCGTCGGGACGGGGAATATCCGGCAAGCGGAGCAATAATTGGACCATTTTTTGCATTTGTTTTTTGTCAGCCTTTCCGTAGCCGGTTATTGTGTGTTTTATTTGCAGTGGCGCATATTCGCTTACGGGGATCGAATTCATAGCGCATGCGTTGTAGATCACACCCCTTGCCTCGCTCACTGCCATGACCGTTTTTTGGTTGTTTTGAAAAAAAAGTTTTTCCATTGCTGCTTGAGCCGGCTTATAAAGAGCGATCAATTCATTGATGTGATTGTGGATCGCGGGAAGCCGGAATTCTTTCTTGCGTTGTTTTTCTATCTCAAGGCACCCATATGCGATAATTTTAAATATAGCATGATCCGCCGTTATAACGCCGTATCCGATGCGTGAGGTGCCGGGGTCTATTCCTAAAATGATCATATTTTTTTATGCAAGCGCCGCCACGGTTTAATTTTGGTCTTATAGAGTAACTGTTTGTGTTCAACAAGAAAAACCGGCGGATCAAGCAAACCGGCGATATTTTTAGTCGGTTTCGTCCGTCTCGGTGTTAGTGACCACTTCCTGCACATCATCGTGGTCATCAAGGGCATTTAAAAGATTTGCGATCCTTTTTTTTGTTTCCGGGTTCTCAGGCACAATAGGATTGACCGGAACATAGACCAAAAGACACTCCTCAACGTCAAAACCGGAAGAGGTGAAAGCATCTTTTGTGATATAAAGAAGCTCTGGTTTTGTGAGAATAGTGACATAGTCTTCGTTACTGTCAATTTCCTCGGCGTTTTGTTCAATGGCAATAAGCTCGGCCTCTTCTTTATTTTTTTCTTTAATAGGGATTGAAATTTTTCCGTAATGGCGGAACAACCACGCCACACTTCCTTCCGCGGCGGGCTTTCCCCCGTTTTTTGTTATAATATTCCTTACTTCGGATATGGTCCGGTTCCGGTTGTCGGTGATGCTGGTGATCAAAAATGCGCTTCCGTCGGGGCCATATGCTTCAATAAGAAGGTTTTCCAGTTTTTGTCCGTCGTCTTGCCCCGCGCTTTTACTGATAATCCGGTCGATGTTCGCTTGTGGAAGGTTGTATTGTTTTGCCTTATCGATGACCGCTTTCAATTTGAAATTTGTGGCGCTGTCCGGCCCTCCCTCACGGACAACAATGGCAATTTCACGTCCCAGGCGGGAAAATATCTTGCTTTTTTTGCTGTCGGTAATAGCTTTTTTATGTTTGATCTGAGACCATTTTGAATGTCCTGACATAGGTGTTTTTTTATACTGGCAATGATGTGTTTTGTGCTTTATGCATGAGGTTTAATAGATCCTGTTTTATTTTTTCAGGATGTGCAATTTCTTCCAATTTGAACGACGCTTGTTCTGATGCTGTTCTGATGGATACGGTACCATAATTCAGGGTTGTTTCTAAAAAACCATGGATGCTGAATGAAATATCTTGGATCTTTGAAATGGGGATCTCGGAAATATTTCTGCGGAACAGTCCCTGTTGGTTGATAATTACCACTCTTCTGTCGGTCACTATCCACACATCAAGCCAGTAGTTCAAAAAATCCACAAAAAAATATAGCCAGACAAAAACATAGAACACGGACAGTACGAATAAATACACCTCTTCAAGCATGGAAACGTTTATCATTATGAACAAACGCGACAAGGGTTCTTTAAAATATTCTAAAAAACCGAAAATAAATGCCGGTCCAATCAACAAGATCGCAAAAGAAATAAGTTTTATCACAAGCCAAACGGAGTGGCGGCGCAGGGTCAGTATAAGGTTTTCGTTTTCGTTCAGCGGGATCATATATTTTATTGCAGTTGTGCGATCAAAGAAATACCGCTATACACCATAAATCCGATAAAAAACAAAGAGCCAGTAATATATACAAACGAAACTGCCCCATAAGACAGGCGATTGATGGCGTATTTTTGGATATGATACATGATGATCCAACTAAAAACAATGTCGATAATAAGCACTATCGCCATTGCCGCAAGCACGATGTATAAAAAAACCTGGTCCATTAGGAAGTAAACAATGTTTCTTGATTGTCGGGGTTTCCCGCGGGGGCGATGCCAAGATATTCATAGGCGCGGGCGGTAGCAATGCGTCCTTTTGGTGTCCGGGCCAGAAAACCGACCTGCATAAGATATGGTTCATGCACATCTTCGATGGTTCCCTCCTCTTCCTGGGTCGCTGCAGCGATCGTCCCAAGCCCGACGGGACCGCCGCGGAACTTTTCAATAATGGTAAGTAGTATCTTTTTGTCTGATTCTTCAAGCCCCATTTCGTCCACGCCCAAAAGCTGCAATGTTTCACGCACCAAAGGAGCGGTTACCACCTCGGCGTCTTTTATCTGGGCATAATCACGCACCCTTTTCAGGAGGCGGTTTGCAACGCGTGGAGTGGACCGGGCGCATCCCGCAAGAAGCTCGAGCGCATCATTTTCCACAGAGATATCCAAAAGTCCCGCAGATCTTTGTAATATTTCTTTTATGTGTTTTGGTTGGTAGAAATCTAATTTCAGCACCGAGCCAAAGCGGGATCGCAGAGGAGACGACAACAAGCTCATGCGCGTTGTTGCCGCGATAAGGGTAAAGCGGGGAAGATCGATCTGAAGAATGCGCGCGGATGGCCCCTTGCCAATGACAATATCAAGGGTAAAATCCTCCATTGCGGAATAAAGGACCTCCTCGATCATTTTATTCAGCCGGTGCGCTTCATCAATGAATAATACGTCTCCAGGAGCAAGGTTGGTGAGGATAGACGCAAGATCGCCGACACGCTCAAGAGCGGGCCCGGAGGTAACCCTAAGAGGGGAGCCATATTCTTTTGCGATCAGATTGGCAAGCGTTGTTTTCCCAAGGCCGGCCGGTCCGTGCAACAATACATGTTCGACTGATTCACTTCGTTTCTTCGCGGCATCAATAAGAATGCGCAGGTTATCCTTTACGTTGTCCTGACCGATGTATTCATCCCATGTTTTTGGTCGCAGGGCGGAATCCAGGTGCTTGTCTTCTGTCTTTTTTATGTCGTTTTTCTTCTCCATGGCTATTGACAATTATAATCATGCGTGATACAATGATGCATACTTGACAATATCCTGAATAATCTGTAGGCAATTAAGGCGCAAACTCCTTGATGTCTTAATGGAACTTTTTTTGACGGATGGCTTGGTTGAGACTGAACCATTCCTCGAAAAGGTTTTTACCTCAAACCTCCTGCGGTTTGAGACATTGCCTACAGGTTATTCAGGATATTTTTTTGTTAATCTGCGTTTTTCCCCAGTACCCGCTGCAGTTCTGTGATGTCGGTGATGCCGCTTAAGGCTTTTAAGAAGCCATCGTGGCGTATCGACGAAAATCCTTTCTCAACAGCCTTTTGTCTGAGTGAATTGTACGATGGCTCGGTAAGCACCAATTCTTTCAATTCTGCATCAAAAACCAATAGTTCGTATATACCGATGCGGCCCCGGTAGCCGGTGTCGTTGCATACCGGACATCCGACGGGGCGCGTAAGCTCAAGGTTCTCGTCCAGTTTTGGGAGTGTACCAAGATCGATACGCTTAGGACAATCCGCCAGCTCTTGTTTGAGGATCGCAAGCTCTTCAGGAGACGCTTTTGATCTGTTTTTACATTGTGTACACACCTTTCTGATCAGACGCTGTCCTATAGCAAGGTTCACCGCCGGAGAGACAACGGCCGCTTTTGCTCCGACATCTATCAGGCGCGGAACGGTTGCAATGGCGTCGTTGGTATGCATAGTGGTGAGCACCAAGTGCCCCGTAAGCGCGGCGTGGATGGCGGTTTCGGTGGTTTCGTGATCCCGAAGTTCTCCCACAAGGATAATATCAGGATCCTGGCGTAAAATAGATCTTAGGCCGGCGGCGAACGATAATCCGCGTCCGGTGTCGATCTGTATCTGTTCAAGTCCTGATACATGATATTCGATCGGATCTTCAAGGGTAATGATCTTTGTGTCGGGCATGTTCAGTTTTTTCATGATGGCATACAGCGTGGTGGTTTTTCCGGAGCCGGTAGGGCCGGTGACCATAATAAGGCCGTTCGGTCTGTCTATCTCTTCCACAATAACCTTGTAATCCCACTCCATAAATCCAAGCTGCTGCAGCGTAACACCGATGGCCTTTGGGTGGAGCAGCCTCATTACCACGTTTTCTCCGTTTGGTCCGGGGAGTATGGATGTTCTGATCTCGATATTCAACTCACCCAGCCGTATTGAAAAACGGCCGTCTTGCGGTTCGCTGGTCACGTTTATTTTAAGGCCCGAAACGAGTTTCAGGCGCAACATGATGGATTTCGCGACTTTTTTTTCAACTGTTCCGGCGTCGTACAGCATTCCGTCAAGACGGAAGCGTATTTTTCCTTCGGCTTCCTCTGTTTCAATGTGGATGTCTGACACGTCAAGCGCCAAGCCTGCGGCCAATATGAACTCAAATACATCCGCGGTGCTGCCGACGGACGCTTTTTTTAGGAGAGGGGCTATATCGCTCAGTTTCTTTATCTTTTCCTGATACTCTTTGAACTTTTCCGTGTTTACGGATGTCGTACCCGAGACACTCACTTTTGAGGCGCCTTTTGAATAATAAGAGTATGCTTTTTCAAGAGATCTTCCTGAAACAACAAGATAAGTAATGAGGTTTCCTTGGTCTTCCAACTCTTTGATGATTTGTTTTGTCGTCTCGTTGTCGGGATTTTGCAGCGCGATCCGCATGGTCTTTTCCAGGCGATAAATAACAGCAAGTTGTCCTTCCCGGGCTCTTGATTCTTCCACGGTTTGCAGCGCCTCCGGGTCTACCGGAGTAAAAAAGAGATTCGCATAAGGAATATCGTATTTATTCGCGTCGGCCTGTGCCTTATCCTCCTCGGACTTCACCCGCAGTTCCTGCAGCTTCCTCCGGATCTTCTCTTCTAGATATTGCTTTTCGTTATTAGCCATAACGGTAATACATATGTATATGCTAGGGTAAGACATTTTATTTAGCAAGTTGATAACTTTTTTCGGAAGCGTGAGTAAGAATGCCGAAAGTGCAGTGGTTTTGGGGCCGGAGTACGGGCAACCGGGCTTTGAAAGCAATGCGGGACGACCGGAAACAAATAAAACAACGGATAGCCGGCGTGTATTGACCAATATAAAAATATATGATATATCAACGTAAGATGTTTACCAAAAAAGGGAGGAGACCATGCGTCGTTTTTTCTGCACGCTGTTCCTGTCTTTGCTGTTGATCGCGGGAATATCCGTTGTTTGCACGGGGTGCGCGGGCGGGTTCGTGGTAGCGGGGCCCGCTTATACGGGTTACATCAACATGCCCAACTACATCACGTATGAATACCCGTATTATTATCACCACTATTCGTTTCCGCGCGAGCATGTGCGTAAGCAGTACCATCCGTATTATCCCCGCACCTATCGTTACGACTCCCGCCGTGATGGTGCCGACCGCCGTATCGGCAGGTAGGCCGTTCTTCGGCACACACAACAAGGCCGCCCCACAAAGGCGGTCTTTTCAATAGTGATGTGATACAATGTGGTATATGAAGTCTTCGCAGATTATTACAAAAACACCGGGAGAAACAAAAAAATTAGGGGAATTGTTTGCCGAGGAGATCGGGATATTTTTACACAAAGCGGCGCCGCGGCACGCGCTGGTGGTGGGTCTTGTGGGCGATCTTGCGGCAGGGAAGACGACCTTTGTACAGGGCATGATGAGGGGGTTCGGAGTGACCGGAAAGATCACCAGCCCGACATTTGTGTTGTCAAAAACGTACAATGTTTGGAAAAAAGATTCCGTGATGCGGCGCGTTTGTCATTGTGATTTTTATCGTCTTTCTTCCCGAAAAGAGGTCAAGGACATCGGCTTAAAAGAAATGCTTGCCGACCCAAAAACGGTGGTTATTGTGGAGTGGGCCGATCGCATCAAAGGTTTTTTAAAGAAAGGATCGATAGTGCTGTCGTTCAAGCATATAAAAAAACAGCATCGGGCAATAACATTCCGCCGGCTATGAGCACGCACAAAAAAATATTTGTTATTATTGATTCACACGCGCTGATCCACCGCGCATTTCATGCCATTCCGCCGATGACAACGACCAAGGGGGAGCCGGTGCATGCGGTATATGGTTTTTATGCTGCGTTGATAAAAATTTTGAAAGACATCCACCCTGATTATTGCGCAGTGACCTTTGACCTCCCTCAAAAAACTTTTCGTCATGAATCTTTTGATGCATATAAAGCTCATCGCCCCAAGGCGCCGGACGAGCTGATCTCGCAGATAAAAATGGTGCGCGAGATACTGCCTTCGTTCGGCATCGCGCAATTTGAAATGCCGAAATACGAAGCGGACGATATAATCGGTACGCTGGTAAAAAAACTTTCCCGCTTTGACGGCGAAATTCTGATCGTGACAGGGGATTTGGATACTTTGCAGTTGGTAGATAAGCGCACGAATGTGCTCACGCTAAAAAAAGGAATTACCGAAACGGCGCGGTACGGAGAAAAAGAGATCATGGAGCGCTGGGGGCTTGCTCCTGATCAGATGATCGACTTTAAGGCATTGAAAGGGGACCCGTCAGACAATATTCCCGGCGTGCCGGGTATCGGCGAGAAAACAGCAATAACTTTGTTGAAAGAATATAAAACGCTCGAGCGGGTGTATCTTGCGGCGGAGCAAAAGAAATCGGACATCAAAGAGTCGCTCAGAAAGAAATTGATCGAGCACAAAGAACAGGCGCTGTTCAGCAAACAACTCTCCACGATCAATATTGATGTTGCGATCGACTTTGATCAAGAATCATGTAAAACGGAAAACCTTTCGTTAAAAAAAGCGCGTGAAAGTCTCGCGCAGCACGAACTTCCTAGTTTGGCGCGGAGACTGCAGGAGTTTGAAGGGGGCGGCGAGGGGCGCGCTCCGGAAGAGAAAAATAAGCCGGAACTTTCCATGGATCGGCCGGCGGCAACCATAGCGGCGGAGATAATGAGCATAGAAAAAGCAACTGTCCTTGGTATATGTGTTCTCAGCGGGGACAGGTGGCAACTGTGGTGGGAAGAAAGAACCGCGCTTTTTAATGAGAGCGATATTATATCCAATGAGCGGTTTTGTGCGGCGCTGTGTTCGCCGAGGATCTCAAAAATATGCGCCGATGCAAAGCCGGCATATAAGGTGTTGCTGGCAAAAAAACAGGCTTTATTCTCGGCCGCTTTTGATGTGGTGGTTGCCTATCATACGCTTTACCCGGAAAGAACAAAAGACACCCTAAAAGATATAAGCACGCAATTTTGCGGCAAGGAAATAGAAACACTAAGCGCGGCGGAGTTCATGCAGTTAGCCGAGACGCTAAAAAAAGCAACTGCCGACAAGGGGCTTTCGGGGGTCGTCTATGATATAGAAATGCCTCTGACTCCGGTGATCGCTAAGATGGAGGTCACGGGCATTCGGTTCGACATCAATCATTTAAAAAAGATTCATGAAGAGATCAAAGATAAATTAGCGGAGCTTGAAAAAAATATTTATCAGCTGAGCGGGAAGACATTCAATATTAATTCTCCCAAGCAAGTTTCCGAAATATTATTCGGGACCATTGGCATCACCAGCAAGGGCATCAGAAAAACCTCCTCCGGGCAGATATCAACGCGGTCATCCGAGTTGGAAAAAATACAAAGTGAGAATAGTATTGCGCAAAAGATCCTTGAATATCGTGAATTGGCAAAACTGCAAACAACCTATATCGAAGCACTGCCGTCGTTTGTTGGTCCTGACGGGAAGATACACGGCACCTTTCAGCAGTATGGAGCTGCCACCGGAAGATTCTCAAGCCAGGAGCCTAACCTGCAGAATATTCCCACAAAAACAGTGTATGGCCAAGAGATACGAAAAGCATTCCTTCCTGAAAAAGGAAAGATCTTTTTGTCGTTCGATTATTCTCAGATCGAACTGCGGATCGTGGCGTCTCTTTCTCATGATGCCGCTCTTATCAAGGCGTTCAAAGAAGGAGGAGATGTGCATCGGGCAACGGCAGCGGCCGTCTTCAAAATTCCCCCGGGCCAAGTGACCGAAGAAATAAGGCATCGGGCGAAGGCTATGAATTTTGGGATCATGTATGGCATGGGCCCCAAGGGGTTTGCGGAATCATCGGGGCTCGACATAAAAGAGGCAAAGCGCTTTATGGAAGAGTATCTTGCGGAATTTTCCGGCATGAAAAAATATCTTGATTCGCTCAGGGAGGCTGCCCGGCAAAAAGGATATGTAGAAACGTTATTTGGAAGAAGGAGATATCTTGACGACATCCATTCTTCACAATGGCAAGCGCGGCAGGCGGCGGAGCGGGCGGCCATCAATATGCCGCTCCAAGGCACCGCTGCCGATATCATAAAAATGGCTATGGTGGCAACGGCGCGGGCGCTTGATGCATATTGTAAAAAACACCGGCTCCCCGAAGAAAAAGAACCACTTCTTGTCCTGCAGATACACGATGAGCTGATCTTTGAGGTTGACGAGAGAGATGCCGAAGAGTTGCTGTTATTGCTCCAAGAGGCGATGGAAACAGTGGTGGATCTTACCGTGCCCCTTGTGGTGAAAGGGGAAAAAGGGAAAAGCCTCGGTGATCTTTGAGTGCTTTTTGGTTGTTCTCCTCTGTGATATACTATAAGAAACAGCGTATTATGATTATACCGGTTGAAAAAAAGAAAAGAGAGGGAACTATTATAGAAAAAATTCTTGCGATTTTTGTGCTTTTGACGGTCATTCCGCTTGGCTTTGTATTTGTTTTGCTGATCGGTGCATACCAAGAGATAGTAACGCTGTATGTTTCTGCCGAGAACTTGCAGGCGTTCCAGAAGCAGATACTGACCCTTACGGTATTCATTCTTTTTTTTGTGGTGGTGCTGACCATTTTTTCTGCGTTGTGGATATCGCGGATATTTTTAAAACCTCTTCGGCGAATTGTCGAAGGTATTAAAAAAGTGTCTGACGGAGACCTGACCGTGGAGGTGGGGGCAGAAACTGCGGATGAATTCGGAGAGATGGCGGATTTTTTCAATAAAATGGTCAAAAGACTGAAAGAATCAAAAGAGCGCGACGAAACGATCTCCGCCATGAAATCGGAATTTATTACGGTCGCGGCGCATCAATTACGCACGCCGCTCTCTGCCGTGAAGTGGACCATGAAATTAATCCTTGACGGGGATGTGGGGGCGATCCCCGATGAACAGCGCATCGTTCTTGCAAAAGGATATGAGGCAAATGAACGCATGATCGCATTGGTGGGGGATTTATTGAATGTGGCGCGTATTGAAGAGGGGAAGTTCGGGTATGTGTTCGCAAAAGAAGATATTGTGGTCTTGGTGAAAAAATCTGTCGGAGAATTCATGTTAAAAGCCGCAGAGCGGGAGCTCAAACTTATATTTGAACAGCCGGAATTCGATTCGTTGAAGATCACCATGGATGCGGGAAGGATAGAGATGGTGTTGGGTAATTTGATAGAAAACGCGATAAAATATAGTTTGCCAAAGGGGTTTGTTGCTGTTATTCTTAAGAAGGAGGGTGATTATGTCGTTATTAGTGTGTCTGATACGGGCGTGGGAATACCGAAAGAAGCCCACTATGGCATGTTCCATAAATTTTTTCGCGCTCCCAATGTGGTACGGCTTCAAACTGAAGGGTCGGGGTTGGGAATTTTTATGGCAAAAAATATTGTTGAGCGGCATGGGGGAAAGATCTGGTTTACTTCGGAAGAGAATAAAGGCACCACCTTCACCTTCACCCTTCCTATTGTAGAGGATCTCATGCCCCATAATGAAAAAGTAGAGGAGCAGAGAGATAATCTCCCTTTGTAATTTATTATAAAAGAGACAGCGGTATGAAAAAAATATTGATCATCGAGGACGAAGAGGTCCTCTCGAGCATTCTCAAGGAAAAGCTGATCATTGAGGGGTTTGATGTTTTTGTGGCGAAAGACGGGGAAGAAGGCCTTTCTTTGATGAGGGAGATCCGGCCCGACCTCATATTGCTCGATATTTTAATGCCGCGCAAGGACGGATTTGAAGTGTTGGAGGCAATGAAAAAAGATCCGGATCTTTCGGGCATGTTGGTCATTATTATTTCCAATTCAGGACAGCCCGTTGAGATAGAGCGCGCATTAAAATTAGGCGCAAAAGATTATTTGGTAAAGGCGGAGTTCGATCCGAAAGAAGTTGTTGATAAGGTGCATAAATATCTTGGCTGGGGGGCGAGTAAAGAGGAACCATCTTCTCCAAAAGAAAAAAGTACAGTAAAAAGCGTTGCGGGGAACAAAGATGCTGCGGGGTATAAAGTATTAGTGGTGGAAGACGATAAATTTCTTCGCGAATTGATCGGGCAGAAACTGACAAAAGAAAAATTTCAGGTGATTGAGGCCATTGATGGTGAAGAAGGATTAAAGAAGCTTGAATTGGAAAAGCCCGACATTGTGCTGCTTGATCTTATTATGCCCGGTATTGATGGGTTTGAGGTATTGCGACGGGTGAAGCAAACGCCCGACCTTTCTGATATTCCGGTGGTTATTTTATCAAACCTGGGACAGCGCGATGATGTCGAAAAAGGCATTAAACTCGGAGCAAAGGATTTTCTTATCAAAGCACATTTTACGCCAAAGGAGATCATCGAAAAGATAAAAAAGATCCTTGGCGGGAAGCAGGCTTCAGCATAGGGAGGATATAAAAAATGGCCCGATATAAAAAACTCATTGTGGTTGTTGTGGGGGGTGTTGTTTTCTTTGCTTCACTTTTTTTGTTGAGTTTTACTACAACAAAAACGGTTGATGTTGCGAGCGATGCCCGCCCGGCATCCGCTGATATGGTGAATGATGATAATGGCGCTGATGTGTTGGATATAATGCCCCCTGACGGCGAACAGGCAACGCAATCGATCAGCCCTCTTTCCGGACTGCCCTGCGAACAATACCGGCGCCGGCCGTATGCGGTCATGATCTCCGGGGATAAAATAGCCAGACCCCTTGCCGGCATTGCGCAGGCAGATATGGTTATTGAAATGCCGGTGATCACAGGAAGTATTACCAGATTCATGGCGATCTTTTTATGCAATGATCCTGAGGTGATCGGATCTGTGCGTTCGGCACGCCATGATTTTATTCCGCTCGCCGCCGGCCTGGATGCGGTGTTCGTACATTGGGGAGGATCGCATTTTGCCCTTGAAAAACTGAGCGAAAAAATAGTGGACAACATCGATGCTCTTGAAAACCCCGCAAATACTTTTTATCGCGAACGGAACGCCCCACCCGCGCCCCATAATGGATTTACCTCGGCGGAACGGGTGGCGAATGCAATAGAGAGATTAAAACACCGGAAAGAAAGTAACTTAGAAAGCTATCGTTTTTTTGATGCTGCCGAGATCAAAGATCAAAAAAGTGAATTTTTGGAGAAACAGCTTTGTGCGCTGTCTCCCGGGGGATGTGCGGTCACCATTTTACATCCTGCATCATACCGCGTCGAGTATCTGTATGATGCCGAGCGCAATACCTATGCCCGCGAGCGCGGAGGGTCTCCTGAGATGGACTATAATACGAAATCGCAAGTAAGGGCGAGCAATATTGTCATTATGATCGCCGGCATGCGGCAGATCGAGGGACAATATAACGATGTTGACGTAGAGGGGGAGGGGAAATTATTATTGTTTCAGAACGGGAGAAAAATAGAGGGAATGTGGAAAAAAAATGTTGACGATATTAGAAGCAAGTTGAATTTTTTTGACGGCATAGGAAATGAACTATCTCTGACTCCCGGACAGACATGGATAGAAATCATTGAGTCGGAACGATATGTGCAGTCCGATTTCAAATAAACCATGATGATATTCATCGGGGGACCAAATACGGTTGCCGCAAATAAAAAATTGGGTGCGGTGTTATCAGAATTCCGGGAAAAATATCCAAAGCACCATAATGTGCTTTTTTTTGATATAAAAGAAGGTTTTCCGGCCCTCCGGTCTCTTTTTGAGGCACAATCGCTTTTTTCTCCGAAGAAGATGGTGGTGGTCAAGGATCTTTTTAAAAAAGAGAATGAGGTTTTTTATGCGCAGGCAAAGGAATGGATGTCGGCGGAGTCCGTGCATGAGGACAAGAATAATTATCTGGTATTTTTTGACGGGGCAGCATCGGAAAAAGATGTTGCTGTATTAAAGGATGCATTTAAAATAAAATCGTCCGCATGTTATTTTTTCGGGCAGATGACCGACAACGATCTTAAAAAATGGATAACCGACGAGCTGCAAAGAAGGGCGATCACTCTTCCCGCCGACATAAAGGAGCGAATGTTCCTTTTGGGGGATCCTGTCGCCATACAGCAGGAAATTGAAAAAATAGCAGCGTTTATTATCGGCAGCAAACACCTTGCAAAACAAAGAAGTTCGGAAAAAAAACCCCCCGCTGCGAGCAGGGCCGCGGCAGCGGTGGTCTCCGCAGAAAAACCGTTTGAGTTGTTTGACGCCTTAAATGACGCGCTGCTTGGGCGCGGCGGACGCATGGCGAGGGTCATCCGCCGCCAAATGAAGGAAGGAAAACCCGAAGGAATGATCCTTGGGGGGCTGCAATATCAGTTAAAAAATCTCATTAAAATGCGGTATCTTCGTGATCAGGGAATGGACCAGGCGGCTGTCATAAAAAAATTGAGCATACATCCGTTTGTATATAAAAAAAACAACGAGGTGGTGTCTCGTGTTTCGTTTGAAAAACTCGTCAATGTCCAGCGCGCGATTCTTTTGTGTGATCAGCGCATTAAATCAGGAAAGAGCGACCAAAAGACGGCCCTCGATTGGCTCGTAGGAGAGGTGTCTCAATAACTCCTGCAAAGTTATTTTGCTTTTTTGTTCACCAACACGGTGGTGCGCGATTTTACGCGTCCCGCCTTGTTCTTTTTGATAATGCCGGTCTTCGCGGCCTTATCAAGAGCTTTATAATACGAAGGCAATAAGGCTCTTGCTCCTTGAATGTCTTTTTTTTGTAACAATCTATTGATCTGCTTCTCCATCGCTTTCAGCGTGATCTTTTTGCCAAGATTCTGTTTGTTCCGCCGCACGTTTTGCCGTAGGGCTCTTTTTGCTGTTTTTGTAACTGGCATAGTTTTTTATTTGATGATACCGAAAACAATATGATAGGAGTGTAACACGGGTTTTAAATAAATCAACCCCCCATGCCTACAATGGTCATTTTTTCATTTTTTTTCTGATGGTCGTGATGCGATCTCTGAGCTCTGCGGCTTTTTCAAACTCCAGTTCTTTTGCCGACTGTTTCATCTCTGTTTCAAGTTTTTTAATGAGTTTTTTGGGGTTTTCTATGGTTAAAAGGAGCGACAAAGGAATTTCCTTTTCTTGATAAAAAATAGACTCAGATTGTTTTGGTTTTGCCGGCATAAGGCCTTCTTTAATGGGGCTCATAATAGGGGCGGGCACGATGCCGTTTTTTTTATTATGTTCTTTTTGTATCTTTCTTCGGCGTTCGATCTCTTGTATGGTTTTTTTCATTGAATCGGTGGTGGTGTCTGCATACATGATCACATGTCCTTCCGTGTGGCGCGCCGCACGGCCCATGGTCTGTATGAGTGTTGTTTCGTTCCGTAAAAACCCCTCTTTGTCGGCATCCAAAATTGCCACAAGGGATACCTCAGGGAGGTCCAATCCTTCACGTAAAAGATTCACCCCCACCAGCACATCAAATGCCCCCTCGCGCAGTTTTTTCAGGATGTCGGGGCGTTCCAGCGTTTTGATGTCCGAATGCATGAATGTCGCCTTGATCCCTTCTTCAATGAGAAATTCGCTGATGTGCTCCGCGAGCCGCTTGGTAATCGTGGTGACCAGTGCCCGCTGACCCTTATGCGTGCGCTGTTTGATCTCATATATCAGGTCTTTGATCTGGTTTTTAGTCGGGCGCACCTCGCATGAGGGGTCCAGTAATCCTGTAGGGCGGATCATCTGTTCTGCCGTGTTTTGTGCGATGCCGCGCTCATAATTTCCCGGGGTCGCGGAAACATAAATGGTTTGGGGCGTGATCGCGGAGAACTCTTCAAAGGTAAGGGGACGGTTGTCTCCCGCTGACGGCAGGCGGAACCCAAAATCAATGAGCGTCTGTTTCCGTGCCCGGTCACCTGCGGACATTGCCCGTAATTGCGGGATGGCGATATGTGATTCATCAATAAAAAGCAAGAAATCTTTTTTATGTGCAAAAGAAAAATAATCAAGAAGCGTGTATGGCCGCTCTCCGGCTTTTCTGAATTCCAGCTGGCGCGAGTAATTCTCAACGCCGCGGCAATATCCTCTGATCTCGAGCATTTCCATGTCATTCAGTGTGCGTTCGCGCAGACGCTGTTCCTCGATATATTTTTTTTCTTTTTTGAAAAATTGTAGTCGTTGCTGGAGTTCGGTCCTGATATTTTCGACTGCCACGGGAAGCGTTTCCTCGGGACTAACCCAGTATTTTGCGGGGAATATTTTTACGAACGGTATCTCTTCTGCGTGCGGAGCGTTATCCAGAAAATGCCTGGTCTCACACAGCGTGATGCGTTCGATGGTATTTGCGGGCATTTCTATTTTTATCACTTTGTCTCCGCCGGCATTCACAATCTCCACCATTTCTCCTTTGGTTCTGAAAATGCTCGGTTTCAGCTCAAAATCATTTTTTTCGTATTGTAACAACACCAAGTGGTTGAACAATGTTTTGCGCGTGATCTTCTTTCCTTTTTTAAGCTCAAGCGACATTTCGCTGTATGCCTTTGGACTCCCAATATTGTAGATGCAGGAAACAGATGCGATCACAATGACATCGCTGCGTTCAAGTACCGCCTGTGTTGCCTCATGGCGCAGGCGGTCGAGCTCTTCGTTGATCTGAGCATCCTTCTCTATATAGGTGTCGGTGTTGGGGATATATGCTTCCGGCTGGTAATAATCATAGTAGCTTACAAAATAGTGTACCGAGGCGCTTGGGAAAAAATCACGGAACTCTTGGTAAAGCTGCGCCGCAAGGGTTTTGTTGGGGGAGATGATGAGCGTCGGTTTTTTGGCGCGCTCGATAATGCTGGCCATAGTAAATGTCTTCCCTGAACCGGTAACACCAAGCAACACCTGATGCCGCAGGTTTTTATTGAGACCAGAGGCGAGCGAATCAATGGCTTTTGGCTGGTCTCCGGTAGGCTGATAAGGCGAAACAATGCGTAACATAACGGCTGGAAGTGCTAATAAAGTGTGTTATACTGACAAAAGAAACATTGATGATGACTTATTATGATTTTTTCACTGGAGGGGGCCATACAACATACGACGGAAAAATATATCGTGCTTGAGGTGGGTGGAGTCGGCTATAAAATCACTGTTTCCAAGAGCGTTATTGACAGTGTGTCAGAAAAAACAGGTCCTATCAAGGTATTCACGCATCTCTATCTTAGGGAGAATGCCATTGAGCTATATGGTTTTCATACAAAAGAAGAGCTTGATTTTTTTAATTTGCTGCTGGAGGTCCAGGGGGTGGGACCGAAGCTGGCGATCGCGATATTATCGGCAGTGGATACCAAGAAAGTGAAGGCGGCGATCGTCGGCGGACACCATGAGATATTGATGATCCCCGGCGTAGGAAAAAAGACCGCGCAAAAGATCATTATAGAACTTCAAAACAAGATCGACCGCGCCGGGCTGGCAGAGCTTGATATGAAGGCGTTAAGGGCGGACGAAGATGTTATGGATGCGCTTATCAGCCTTGGATATAAGAAAAAGGAGGTGGAGAATCTGATAGCCCGGATACCAAAAGAGATCACGTCTGCAAAAGAAAAAGTGAAACACGTCTTGTCGCAGCTAAGCGATGGAACACAATGAAGACGATCACCCTTTCACTCTCCGATGTCCCTTCGGATGTGTGGGATCATTTTATATCCTCTCAGGGGGGGTGTATTTTGCAGAGCACTTTGTGGGCGCGTTTTCAAAAACGCTTTTCAAAAGAGTTATTGTTTGTGGCGTTGATGAAAGAGGATTCAGGGGAATTTACGGGAGGCAATTGTCTCGCCGCGTCCCTGGTCCTTATAAATCCGCTGCCGCTCGGTTTTTCTTATCTGTTTTTTCCGCGGGGGCCGGTGTTCGCGCGGGGCGTCTCCGAAGACATGAGGGTGCAATATGTTGCGGGACTTGCACAAGAAGCGGCGCGGCAGTTCAAAAATAAAAAGATCGCTTTTGTCCGCGTAGAGCCGGAGATGGAATGGAATAGTGAAAGCCGCTCTCTTTTTAAGGCGTTTAAATTTAAAAAAACAATATCACAAAACCCACAGACCACCACTATGATCGATATTACTGGCGGCGAGGAGGAGATGCTCGCGCGCTGCAAACAAAAGACCCGCTATAATATCCGTCTTGCCGAAAAAAAAGGCGTGACCGTTGTTTCGTCCGCCGAGGTACCATTTGAAACATTCTGGAGATTGATGACCGCAACATCAAATCAGCAGCGGTTCCGTCTCCATCCCAAGGGGTATTACCGCGTTCTTTTGGATATTGCGCGTGAAACAGCGCACCACAAAACCCGGCTCGAATTCTTTTATGCATTGCACGACGGCGATTATCTGGCGTGCGCCATTGTTGCGGTCTTTGGGCAAAATGCTTATTATCTTCACGGAGGTTCTGCGAAAGAAAAATCGAATCTCATGGCCCCTCATTTGCTTCATTGGGAGATCATAAAAAAAATGAAACAGGAAGGAATTACCGCCTATGATCTATGGGGGGCGAACCCGTCAGTGCACAAAAAGGGAGTTGAATACAAAGAGTCGCTTGTGGGTGTTACGCGCTTTAAAGAAGGATTTGGCGGCAGGGAGCGATCATTTGTGGGGACGTACGATATGCCGATAAAACCGCTGCATTATAAAGGCTATATGCTCGCGCGCTCGATCAGAAGAGGTATCTCATAAATAGTTATGTTAAGGAAGATAAAAAAAATATTACTGCAATCGCCGTTCATACAGTATTGTATGCCGTTTTATCATCTGTTGTGGGCGGCGGCAGGAGTGTTGTGGTATGGCGATCCGTCGCGCGGTATGGTTGTTATCGGGGTTACCGGAACCAAAGGAAAATCGAGTGTTGTATATTTGCTCGCGCGCTCACTCGAAAGGGAAGGAGTGGCAACCGCCGCATTGTCTTCCATTGAGATAAAGGTGGGGGAAGATATACGGCCGAATACTACCAAAATGACGATGCCCGGGAGATTATTTGTCTGGCAATTCTTGGCGCGAGCAAAACAGGCGGGGTGCAAGTATGCCATTATCGAGGTAACAAGCCAGGGGATTTTGCAACACCGGCATCGCTTCATCAATTTTGATACTATGGTGTTTACCAATCTTCAGCGCGAGCACATCGAAGCGCATGGATCGTATGCGGCGTATCGTGATGCAAAACTGGCGCCGTTCAGGGCCATTGCACACAACAAAAGAAAAGTGCTGCCATGGAGAAGAGATGCGGTCAAAAAGCGGATCATTGCGAACATCGATGATGTGGCGGCGGACTTTTTCCTTTCCTGCAGCGCGGATGAAAAGATCGGGTATGGGCTTGGAGCGCAGTCGGTGTTGAGAAGCGATCTTACCGAGGTGATCGTGCCCCGCTCCGCCGATTATACGAATGGCATTACTCTTACTATTGATGATTCGGTCATTTTCTCTCCTTTGGCGGGGAGATTCAACGCCTACAACCTTCTCGCTGTGGCTGCGGTGTGTTATGCGGAAGGCATTGGTTTTAGCGAGACGGCGAGCCGCGTCAAAAATATCAGCACCATTCCCGGGCGGTTTGAATATGTTGCTGCGGGACAACTTTTTGCGGTTGTCGTGGATTATGCGCACACGCCCGATTCGCTTTTGGAATTATACGGCGCCGCCGCAACACTCAGAAAAAGCGGCGGAAAAATGATCTGTGTGCTGGGAAGCGCCGGAGGGGGGCGTGACAAATGGAAGCGTCCAGAGATGGCGGCATTGGCGGAAAAGAATTGTGATGTTGTTATTTTTACCAATGAGGATCCCTATGACGAGGACCCCAATGCTATTTTAGATGAAATGGAGAAAGGATTGTCCGACGGATTTAAAAAAAATGCCGCAAGATCTATCCGTATTCTCGACAGAAGAGAGGCGCTTGCAAAAGCCGTCTCGTTGGCGCATGCCGGCGACGCATTGGTTTCTTCCGGAAAAGGCTCGGAGAAATGGATAATGACCAAAGACGGAAAGATCCCGTGGAATGAGAAAAAAATTCTGGAGGAGTTGCTCACAAAAAACAAATAATCACTTGCCAAAACCCCTCTTTTTCATTATCGTGTTCTCACGAGTTCTTTTCGATCACAACCAAGGAGGATCATGTGAAAAAGATCGCTATCATCGGTGGGCCGTGCAGCGGCAAGACAGTGCTTGCGCAACAGCTCAACATTGAGCTTAAAATGAAAGGCTTTGAGAGCCGGTTCGTGGAGGAGTACCCCACGGACTATATTATGGTGTGCGGACCGCCCCGCGGCTATCTTGAGCAGGCCATTATTATGATGGGGCAGATCGAAAAAGAGAAGCGTTACGAGAAATTGAATTCCGATTATCTCGTGTGCGATTATGCGTCATTTGTGGCGCTGGCGTATTACCAGCTGATGGATGGCGGCGCCGGCTCTTTGGAAAATACCCGAGAAAAATATTTTCACTGCCAGGAGCTCATTGCTCGTGTTGCGTGTGAACATCTTCTGACATATAACTTTCTTTTTCTCGCTGATCCGCGCGACATCGTGTTCAAAAAGGACAGCGTGCGCTTTCAAAACAGCAAAGACGAGGCGCTAAAGATCCATGCAGCGCTGGAGCGCTGGCTGATCGATCATCGCGCCACGTACCACGGTATTTCGGGCACGCTCGAGCAGCGCGTTAAAGGCGTCCTTAAAATATTAGGAAATCCGACAAAATAATTAAGCCCCCATAAGGGGCTTTTCTTTTGGTTGTTTTTCGCCGATAATACCAAAGGACCTTCTATGAAACAATATTCGCAAAGAAATACGCATAAGGGAAAGACAGCGTTCCGTACTTCATCGGCATTCCGGTTTGCGGAAAAATACCGCGCACAAGGGCGCAAGAATAAGGTGTTGAAAGGAAGACTTTCAAAATTCAAGCGCATCAAATAGGCATGCAATTCAAGATCCCAAAGAATGACGCAAAATACGAATGGACACAGCACTCTATCCGGAAAATGATGCAATATGGTCTGACGGAGCAGCGCGTGCGCCGTGTCATGCATAGCCCAAAGCGCACTGAGGAAGGGGTTGCGGAGGATACTGTTGCGGTGATGCAGCCAAGCTCTGTGCGGAAAGTGAATGGCGAGGAAACATGGCCCCAGGAGATATGGGTGATGTATCAGTTAAAAAGTAAAAATAAGAAACGGCGGAGCGACGAGGCAGAAGAAAAAAGAACGATAGGGGCCGGCGCGGAGAAAAAGATCATTATCACTGCATGGCGGTATCCGGGAGTGAGCAAGGTGCGCAACGCGATACCTATTCCGCAGACCATTATCGATGAACTGTTGTCAGAGGGCATATTATAGGAACAAAGAGATCTGGTATGGGTTATTTTATTCTCATAAAACAATATCTTGATTACGTGATCCCCGTTGCCGCATATGTTGGTTGGGTGTGGTATGCGGTCGTTTTTGCGATCAGTTTTTGTGAAACGTTCATTGTGGCGGGTGTTTTTGTGCCGGGGATATTATTTTTTCTCCTTATTGGGTTGTTGTCTGCTCAGGGGCACCTGGACGTTGTGTCGCTGTTGCTGGTTGCCGGCAGCGGTGCATTTTTGGGGGATATCACCAGTTACATTATCGGACGGAAGCGCTCACATAGTTTTTTTAAAGAAGGGCATTTTCTTTATAAATCGAAACATCTTATCCATGCCGAGGAATACATCAGGCGGCATGGGGTGTGGGGCATTTTATATTCCCGCTTTGTTTCGGCGCTAAGGCCATTTGTTCCTTATATTGCGGGGATCGAAAAAATACCACTGATCACTTTTTTAGTGCTTGATTTTATCGGGGGCGCGATATGGGCCACTGTGTATGTCGGTTTGGGATTTTTATTCGGGATGTTCTACCAGGAGGCCATCTATTGGTCACAGAAGGGGGCGCTCACCGTGTTGATGCTTGTGGCCGGAACATGGCTGTATTTTTATCTTTTTAGATTTTTATCTCACCGGAAAGAAGCAATTGTCGGTTTTGTCGGCTCGATCGCGCGGTCCATTGAAGGGGGGCTCAAGGAAAATGAATATATCAAGCGGTTCAATTACAATCATCCGCGTCTGGTGGTTTTCTTGCGGAACAGATTTTCTCCGCACTATTATTTTGGGCTCTATGCAACGCTGGCATTTATTATCACGTGTCTTTTTCTCTACCTTTTTGTTGTTATCTTAAGTAAGGTCGTTTTTTCTGTGTCGTTGCTTGATACCGACCTTCGTATTATCCGCGTGGTGAATTTTTTCCAGAATGATCTTTTAAGCGACGGCATGATGGTCATGACCATCATGGGGAAGTGGTATACAGTGACCATTCTTGCCTTTTTTCTCTCTTTATTGTTGGTGCTGCGAAGATCATGGTATGCGGTCATTGCTCTTCTCACGAGTATTGCGGGCGGGGAAATGCTTACATTTGCTCTGAAAGAAATGGTCCGGCGCCAGCGTCCCGCATTTCTTTTTCCGACCGCCATTGCCTCGGGATACAGTTTTCCGAGCGGGCATGCGGTGATCGCCGTGGTTTTTTACGGGCTTGTCGGCTACTTTTTTATCAGAAAAGCGGTGCACTGGAGGACAAAAGTAGCGATCTTTTTGAGCACCTGTTTTTTTATTTTTTTTATCGGGGTTAGCAGGATCTATCTCGGGGTACATTATCCGTCAGACGTTTTTGCGGGGTTTATTCTCGGGTTTATGTGGCTGACCAATATTATATTCGGGCTTGAAATACGAAGGAGATTTTTTCCGGATATATTGGCTCGCAAGGATGGAGATCCTTCGCCAATCGGGAAAAAAATGACTGCCGTGTTGGCGGTTGCTGCTACGGCGAGCGTGTCATTATGCGTGTGGTATGCATTCTCGACCACCCAGCCGGTATATAATATTACCCCTCCCGGGGCTGTGATCACGCATCTTTCGGAAAACACCATCAATGTTGATTCACTTTTTTCGGGGAGATCGCGGTATTCGGAGGACATTTACAACAACAAAATGGAGCCGCTGAGCTTTGTTTTTATAGGAAATCGCGACCGGATAGAGAATGCATTTGCGAGCGCGGGGTGGTATGAGGCCGAACGCAATATGATAAGAAATATGTTTAAGGTGTATTATTTCAGTTTTGTCGATAAATCGTATAATACCGCTCCTGTTTCCCCCTCTCTTCTTGATGGCGTGGTGCATGATATCGCTTTTCAAAAACCGACCGACACACAATCCGCCCGCCAGCGGCACCACATCAGGTTGTGGAAATTGCCGTTCACTACGGGTGATGATAAGGAGATCTATGCCGCAACGGCAAGCTACGATTCCGGCCTGAAATTGTTTGCACATCAGATAGATCCCGTGATCGACGCGGAAAGGGATTTTATCAAGAACGACCTTGCAAAAACCGGGCTTGTTGATCATGTGGAGCAGGTTTCGTTTGTGAAGCCGCAAATGGGGGAAAATTTTGTTTCCGATGTTTTTTTTACCGATGGCAACCTATACGTAATATATCTCCGCTGATGGCATCACGATTACTCATGATCCGTTTCTCTGAGATTACTTTAAAGGGCGATAACCGCCCTTTGTTTGAGCGCGCTCTGATCAAGAACTGCGCACAAGCTCTTTTATCCTCTGATGCGCGCGTGGTGCGCAGGCAAGGAAAGATCTGCATTGAGCTTGGGGAAAGTGCGGCAAGCGAAGCTATAATAGAAAAATTAAAAAAAGTATTCGGGATCGCATATGTTGTCCCGGTGTTCCCGTTCGCCTTGCAATGGAAGGTGAAAGAGGAGGCGGCGGACATAATAAGGGCACTTGCGGAAAAAATCGCCGCCCTTGTCCCCCAAAAAGAATGGCGGTCATTTAAGGTCGAGGCAAAAAGGACCGACAAACAATTTCCGATACCCTCTATGACCATTAACGCGATCCTCGGCAAAGAATTAAATATATTGCTTGCCGTGCCGGTGGACGTAAAAGCCCCCGATCTGATCGTTTCGGTTGATGTGGAAAAAGAAGGTTGTTTTGTTTATTTTGAAAAAATTCGCGGATTTTCCGGGTTTCCAACGGGGGTCTCTGGAAAAGCATTAAGTCTTCTCTCCTCGGGGTTTGATTCGCCTGTTGCCTCTTTTTTGATCGCGAAAAGGGGAGTAACCATGTCATTTGTACATTTTCATTCCTATCCGCAAACATCAATGCAATCGATCGAAAACGTGAAGCGCATTGTCTCACGGCTTGCGGGTTTTGGGATGGGCAACGTGCTGTATGCGGTTCCATTGCTTGATATACAGAAAGAGATCTCATTACATGCTCCTGCGGATAGCATAGTATTGCTCTATAGAAGATCGATGATGCGCATTGCGTCCTTGATCGCCAGAAAGGAGAATATGGCCGTGTTGGTAACGGGGGAGTCTGTGGGGCAGGTTGCATCCCAAACACTTGAAAATATCGCGGTCACGAACGAGGCGGCTACCACGGCGGTACTGCGCCCGCTTGCGGGGCACAACAAGGAAGAGATCATTGCTCTTGCGCATACTATCGGCACGTATGAGCTCTCGGCGCAGCCATATGAGGATTGTTGCACGCTGTTCATCCCGAAGCATCCGAAAACAAAGGGAAATATTGCAGACATCAAAAAAGCGGAACAGCTCATTGAGCGTCTCCCGGCCCTTGAGAAGGAGGCTCTTTCAAAAACAGAAACGATCATTTGCCCGAAAGAGCTTTGATCATGTAGGTGTTTTTGAGCCTATACCCGAATTTTTTATAGTAAGGCCGCACTCCGACGCCGGAGATAATAGCAAGCTGTTTCATCCCAAAATCCACGGCCGCTATATTTTCCGCTTCTTCCAATAGCTGTTTTCCCAATCCACGATGTTGTGCTGCCGAGGACTTTTTTGTGCCGACCGGGAGTGCAACGCCATACGTATGTAATTCACGTATGAGTCCATAGGTATGGCTGTTGGCCCCAAAAAGTGCGAGGGGTGACCGCGGGGAGGGTATGCGAAGACGTAAAAATGCAAAAAGATGTTTCCGATCCCTGTCTTCATAGCTGAGGAATAGCTCTTTTCCGTCCGAGGCGTCGTACTCGGAACGGAACATCACCATATTTTTTTTAAGAACGGGAACGCCTTTCACTTCTCTGCAGCGGATGCAGCGGCATTCCCACCCCTTTTTAGACATCAGGGCTTTCACATGTTCGCGCAGATTTGATATTTTGTTTCCCGCAACCACATTGGGGGAGGGAACATCTCTGATGACACGGATGATGCGCGTATAATAAGGGACCTCTTTTTTGCATTGTGCAAGCAACAGCGTAAGTGTTTTAGTATCATAAGGAACATAACGGCCCTGCCTATAAAGGCGATATAAAGGGGAATGTTTCAGTACGACACAGGGATATAGTTTTAAATAGTCGGGCTTGAACCGCTGGTCATCAAATAATTTTTTGAAAGCGGCGCGATCTTTTTCTGTCGTTGCGCCGTAAAGTCCAGGCATGATGTGATATGTGACCTTAAAGCCCGCGTCCTTTAAAAGTGCGGTTGCGCGTGTTATGGCTTCGATGCCGTGTCCCCGCGTATTTTTTTTCAGGATGACCTCATCAATACTTTGTACGCCGATCTCAACACGCGTGATCCCCACCAAGCGCAGCAATGCGATCTCTTTTTTATCGATATGGTCGGGTCGTGTTTCTGCGGTGATGCCAATAATACGATTGCGTGCCCTCTCATTTTTTTGTTGGGCCAAAAGAAGCTGTTTCGTCAGAGACCCGACGGATTGGGGGGGTGGCGCAGCGGGGGCGTATGTTTTTTTTGTTTCTACAGCTTCATTGGCCGCATGCAGGCAGCGGGTGACGAACCATAGTTGGTATTTTTTCGGGTAGTATGACCACGTTCCGCCAATGATAATAAGTTCGATCTTTTCGGTGCTGTGTCCCGCGCGCTGCAGCGCTTCAATGCGCGCTCTGGTCTGCCGGTATGGATCAAAATCATTCGCGATCGCGCGCATGACCGCCGGTTCGCTGGAAAGATAGCTCTTCGGAAGTCCTTTTTCCGTCGGGCAAAAAAGACACTTACCCGGGCACGGAAATGATGGTAAAATAACACTGACCGAAGCAATGCCGGAAAGCGTTCTCACTTTTCTTTTTTTCAGCAGTTCCGCGAGGGCGGGGGAGAAGCGCGCCTTTCCGTTCAGCATCATAGCGCGATAAGCGCGAAGGAGGGTCACGTGTGACGGAATGTGCCGGATGCCGGTTTTTGCGAGAACGCGTCTTTTTATCGCTGCAAGGTCTTTTTCGGTGATATTTTTTTTCCGCATCGCGCGGGCAATAATGGACCAATACACAGTTTCCATATGCACCATACTACCGCAGAACAACTGATTCTCAAAACAAAAAACGACTATGAGGCGATCGCGGAGCTGTTCATAAAAAAACGGTGGTATCTCTGGCCGGAAATGGAAAGAACGCTCGGATTTCTCCGTGATGGCGACCGGGTGCTTGATTTTGGGTGCGGGTTCGGCAGGCTCTATGAGGCGCTGCAAAAAGTTTCCGGAGTCTCATACTATGGCGTTGATATCTCAGAGCGGCTTATCCAGGAGGCAAAAAAAACATACCCACGGGCGGGTTTTTCCGTGCTCTCCTCTATAACCAGTGTTTTGCCGTTCCCCGGTGCCTTTTTTAAAGTGGTGTATGCTTTCGCGGTACTGCACCATATTCCGTCAAAGAAAAAAAGAAAAGAGACGCTTGCCGAACTCAAAAGGGTGTTGATGCCCAATGGACTTGCGGTGATAAGCGTGTGGCGGCTCGGTTTTGTACACAGATATCGGCTCATCATAAAATACACATTTCTCCAATTACTTGGTACAATAGATGCAGATCCTTGCGATGTTTTTATCCCCTGGAAGGACGATCGCGGCATTGTGCGCGCGGATCGATATGTGCACCTTTTCTCGCTTCGTTCACTCTCCAAGGAGGTTGTTGAAGCGGGGTTTATCGTGCGGCAGGCATATATCGGAAATAAAGGGGGCAGTATATATGTAATTGCACAGAAGACAAATGGCTAAATTATATTTTTACGGTGGAGCGCGTTCCGTAACGGGCTCCAACTATCTTCTTAAGACAAAAAAACACTCCGTGCTTGTCGATTGCGGGATGACGCAGGGGGCGCATTTTTGCGAGCCGGCGAATCATCAGCCATTTCTGTATGACCCCAAAAAAATAGACGCACTGTTCATCACGCACTCTCACCTGGATCATATTGGGAGGATCCCGCGTCTTGTGAAGAATGGGTTCCGCGGAAAGATCTATAGCACGGCGGCGACCCTTGAGATATCTTATCTTTCGCTTATGGATTCCGTGCGGTTACTATCCGATGACGCAAAATACCACGGAGAGCCTATTTATACGGAAGAAGATGTGGAAAGGACCAAAGAACTTTTCACACCCGTTGCTTATGGAGAGAAGGTTTCTTTGTCGAATGAGCTTTCCGCGACATTTCATGATGCGGGGCACATTTTAGGGTCTTCTTTTATCGAGATGCAGTTTAAAACAGGAAAGGCGCTGCGGACGATCGTGTTTTCGGGAGATGTGGGGAATCCCCCGACGCCGCTTCTTAACCCGACGGAAGCAATAGAAAAGGCGGATTATTTGCTTGTGGAATCCGCATATGGGGACCGGCTGCACGAGGACGTTAAAAAGAGAAAGGATATTCTTGAGGATATCATTGAGGACGCCATGAACCACAAAGGAGTATTGATGATCCCCTCATTTGCCATGGAGCGCACACAGGAACTTTTGTATGAACTTAATGAGTTGGTGGAGAATCATCGGATCCCGAAAGTGCCTGTGTTTGTCGACAGCCCGCTTGCGATAAAGATGACGGAAATATTCAAAAAACACCCAGAGCTATACAATAAGGAAGCGGCATATCTTTTAAAATCGGGAGACGAACTCTTCAATTTTCCAGGGCTTCATTTTGCGACGTCGGTTGAGGAATCAAAAAAGATCAACGGCGTAGCGCCCCCCAAAATAATCATTGCGGGGTCAGGCATGTTACATGGCGGCCGCATCGGCTTTCATTTATTGCGCAATCTTTCCGACAAAAATAGCACGCTGCTCATTGTTGGATATCAGGTCGCGGGATCGCTCGGTCGCCGCATCCTTGAAGGAGAAAAAGATGTTACTGTGATGGGGCAGCCGGTGAAGGTCAGATGCCGCGTGCGAAAGATCGGAGGATATTCGGCTCATGCCGACCAGGCGATGTTGCTGTCGTGGGTTGACCACATGCGCCACCACTTAAAGAAAGTATTTGTGGTGCAGGGCGAGGAACACGCATCGTTGGCACTCGCGGAAAAAATACGTGATAATCTTGGCGTGAATGCGGAGGTGCCGTTCGCAAACAGCGAAGTTGATTTGGATTAATACGTTGTCATTAATAACAACACCATGCCGAAAAAAAGGAAAAAGATAGAAAAAGAAATAAGCGAATCCGTTTACAAACCAAAATATAAGATCTGTATTTCCGGCGCAGCCGAGACCAACCCGTGCTCGGAAGATGCGCATCTTAAGGCGTATGAGTTGGGAGCCGAGATCGTCAGGCAGGGCGCGGTATTGGTAACGGGTGCTACCACAGGGCTTCCTTATTGGGCAGCAAAAGGCGCAAAAGAAACCGGCGGTATCAGCATCGGTCTTTCACCCGCGGCATCGGAGTCCGCACATGTTAAAACGTATCACCTCCCGACCGATTATTTTGATCTCATTATTTATACAGGATTTGAATATTCAGGAAGAAATCTTCTTTTGACGCGCGCGTCTGACGGCGTTATTTTTGTGTGCGGGAGAATGGGCACTCTTAATGAGTTCACTATTGCTTTTGAGGATAAAAAACCGATGGGTGTTCTTGAGAAGACCGGAGGATTTTCCGATTCATTCAAAAAGATTGTGGATTCCTCGCATCGCGGGCCGGGAAGAATAGTGTATGATAATGATCCAAAAAAACTTGTTGCAGCGGTGTTAAAACTCATTAAAGAACAAAAAGGCTAACAGTAAACAGCAATAGTATGAAAAAAAAGACAAAAAAATCTGTTTCTCAAAAAAAGCTTGTTAAAAAAAAGGTGGTCGCCAAAAAGAAGCCGGCAAAAAAAATGCCGGCGGTCAAAATAAAAAAAGAGGTGGTCGCGGGAAAAGTGACCCATTACTTCGGCAACATCAAGGTTGCGATCGTTAAATTGAAAACCGAACTAAAAAAGGGGGATACGATACATTGTGTCGGAGGAAGTTCAGATTTTAAGCAGGTGGTGGGCTCTATGGAGATCGATCATGTGAAAGTAAGCAAGGCGAAAAAGGGATCGGTGATCGGCATGAAAGTGAAATCCAAGATCCGTGAAGAAGGTATTATTTACAAAGTATAGCTATGAATTTTTTTAGCGAATTATTCCGCGGATTTGACCCCGAGCTTATCGCGCAGTTGTTCTTATCCACATCGCTTGGTTTGTTGGTTGGTATCGAGCGGGAGCACCTCGGAAAGGCGGCGGGGAAAAGAACCTTTGCTCTTGTGGCGCTGGGAGCGACATTGTATACGTTGTTGTCCCAATTTGGTTTCCAAGGCCATCAGGGGCCGACATCATTTGATCCATCGCGCATTGTTTCACAGATCGTTGTCGGGATGGGCTTTTTGGGCGCGGGACTTATCGTGTTCGATGAGAACAGGGTTAAGGGATTAACGACCGCAGCGGCGCTATGGACGGTAGCCGCCATCGGGGCAACGGTAGGTTTGCGGTTCTATGCGCTGGCGATCGTTGCGACATTGATCACATTTTTTATTCTTGCAGGTCTCAGGCGCCTACCGCGCAACCAACAATGAGCATGAAAAAAGAGGTTCTCGCACTAAGCACGCTCGTAGGAACGATCGTCGGGGTCGGGATATTTGGGTTGCCGTATGCATTTGTTCGTTCGGGTTTTTTGGTTGGTATCGGGTATTTGGTGATCTTAGGGTGCGCAATGCTCATACTACATCTTTTGTATGGCGAGATCATTTTAAGGACCGAAAAAAATATGCGTTTTTTCGGGTACGCCAGGTGGTATTTAGGTAAGTGGTCAGAGATACCAACGGGCGTCTCGTCGACCATCGGTCTCTTTGGCGCCTTGCTGGCTTATATACTGGTGGGAGGGCAATTTTTAAAGACCATCGGGGGAAGCTGGTATCAAGGGAGCGATCGTTTTTATATCTTTTTATTTTGGGCCTTATTCTCCGCGGTGGTCTTATTCGGTCTTCGTGCGGTTACGCGCGCCGAGTTCTGGATGTCCGTTGGTCTGGTGGTCTTGGTCATTGTGATCTTTATTGCGGCTGCTCCTTCAATAACTACGGATAATCTTTTTGCTTCGGTGGGAGAAAGAAATATTTTTTTCCCCTATGGCCTTGTGTTGTTCGCTCTCTCGGGGGCCATGGTGATCCCTGAGATCAGGGAAGTACTGCGGGGGAAAGAGGATTCTATAAAAAAAATTATTATTGCGGGAACCCTGATCCCGGCGGTATTATACGGGATATTTACGCTCGCCGTTGTTGGCGTGAGCGGTGCAAAAACAAGCACGGAAGCTATAAAAGGTCTTTCAGATGCCCTCGGATCGTCTATGATGCAGGTTGGTGCCTGGTTTGGGCTGCTTGCCGTTGCGACATCGTTCATTGCAACAAGTATTTATGTGCGCGATCTTTTAAGATTTGATCTGCAAGTGCATAAGATGGTTGCGGTTGCTGTTGCTGTTGTTTCCCCGCTGCTGCTTTTGATGGCAGGGGTCGACAATTACCTCTCTATTCTTGGGTTTATCGGCGCGGTTGCCGGCGGCACCGACGCCATCCTGCTTATTCTTATGTACAGGAAAGCGCGATTGGTAGGCCAGCGGGTTCCGGAGTATACTGTCAGAGTACCCCGATTCATACTTCGCCTGCTTTTGCTGTGTTTTTCTCTTGGTATTGTGTACGAAATATATATACAAGTAATCACATAAAAATATGTTACAACAAAACAGGTCTTCTAAAAGATCGCTTTCTTCAAGAATGGCGCAGGATAACAAAAAACCGGAACAACGGAGGGTGCGCAGGGGTGACACAAAAAAGGACATAGTGTTTTGTTCGCGGTGCGGCATCGTGTATTTTAAGAAATCATGGCACCATAATTTGCGGCATTATCAGGGCCTTGAGAAGGATGTGCCGCTTGTTTTTACCCTATGTCCCGCTTGTAAAATGGCGTCCGCAAGACAATATCAAGGGGAGCTTATAATAGAGGGCATTGTTCCTGCAAAAAAAGAAATGCTGATGCATGCGGTGAGAAATGCCGGCATCCAGGCTTACCGCCGCGATCCGCTTGACCGTGTGTTATGGATCGAAGAGGGGGCTTTCTCCGTGAAACTATATACCAGCGAAAGCCATTTGGCGGTGGGTATCGCAAAAAAACTCCAACGGGCGTTCAAGGGATCGCTGAGGATCGTTTACCGAAAGGACGAACAAGAAGTGGCGGTGCGTCTTTTGCTCTAATATATGACGGAGGCACCCGCGCAGCGCACCGGCATCTCATCTCTTGAGAGGGTGCTTTTTTGTCTCCTCATGATCTGTTTTCCGCTGCAAATACGGAAATATATTTTTTCTCCCGGCGGCTTTAATGAATGGTCTTCTTTTTTTGTCTATCTTAGTGATATTCTCTTTTTCTTGTTATGCGTGCTTTGGGCATTCCGCGAGCGGCCATTAACGGGAGCCGGTGTCTGGAAAATTTTTTCGGCAAAAAATAGACCCGGGTTTTTTTCGGTACTTTTTTTGGTTGTTGCATTGTGTTCTGCTTTTGTAGCATCATCTCTGTCTCTCGCACTGCTTGGGTGGGTCCATGTTGTGGAAGTTTTTTTGTTTGCCTGGTACATCAAACGAACCATAACCACAAAGGAAGTGGGAACGGCATCCGGTTTTTTTGTGGCAGGGATGGTGGTACAGGCGGTAATCGGCATTTTCCAGTTTTTTATGCAGCATGATCTTGGTCTGCGATTATTGAAAGAAAGCGAGCTTGCTCCCGCCCTTGCCGGTGTCGCAAAAATTGCGGCGCCCGGATCGCCAGCAATGATCCGCGCATACGGCTTGTTTCCCCACCCGAATATTTTTGCGTTTTTTCTGACCGTGGCACTTTTTCTTTTATTGTATCTTTTTTTTGAAAAAAACAGCGTAGTGCTAAAACCAGTCGCAAGAAGTTCTCCGCAGAAGCAAACCATTCTTTTTGGTGCGTGCGGGGGTGTTCTGTTGTGTGCGCTTTTGTTAACGTTTTCGCGCGTTGCTTTTGCGGGATGTGTTGTTTTTTTGGCAGGCTTCTTTTTTACTGTTGCCGCGCATAGTCGCCGCCGGGATATTAGTCCAAAGGCGCTTATTCTCACGGCTATATTTTTAGGCGTCGGCTTTCTTTTCCCGGCCATTGCGCTCCGGCATGAACTAGCAGATCGCATGAATATTTCCTCAGAGGAACAATCGGTGCAGTTACGGTCGTATTATACTGCCGTTGCAGAGGGACTTATTGTTGCACACCCCGTGCTGGGCGTCGGGGTCGGGCATTTTGTCGCAAGCTATAGTGATGGAGAAAGTCCGCTTACCTATTTTTCACGATCATTGCCGGCGGAAAAGGCAAAAGATCTTGTTGTGGACGGCATGAGTAAGGGGTGGATATATCAGCCAGTGCACAATCTCTATCTTTTGATCGCCTCTGAGACCGGTATTTTGGGTATTGGGCTTTTTGTTGCCGTTATTGTCTCTGCCGTCGGCGCATTTATTAAAAAAAGGAGCACAACCAGTCAGGCTGATGCGCCGGAAAGAAAAATTTTATATTCTATCGGGAGGACAATGGCGTTTTTCCTCCTACTCGCATTTCTTTTTCATGGCTTATTTGACCACTTTTTTTGGACAAGCCAGCAGGGGAGATTGATGGCAGGATTTATTTTTGGCATTTTTTTCCGGTTTGTTTAGGGATATTTTTTTACTTCCAGAGTGTTGACATAAATACAAAAACAATGCTCTGATATATGCCCGAAGAAAAAATTTATTCACTTGTTTTCCACAGGTTTTGATTTTTGTCTTCGATGGCGTGAGGTTCTTGGCGTTAAAGTGTAACAATAATCATATTCAGTCAAGTTATCTTGGCTATTTTTTTTGTCTAAACTATCTATGGGAGGAAATTAAGGTAGTCGCGAGGTGGACAAAAAGTCAGAAATATGAAGAAATTCATGCCAAACAAGATAATATCGTCGCTTATTTACTTGGATTTTTCCCTTGCGACGGCCTTGGGGCTGTTGAGCCCCGTAATGGCGGTGTATATCACCGAGCAGGTGAAGGGCGGCGATCTTCAGACCGTCGGCTTTGCCACTTCGGCCTTTTATCTCACTAAATCGCTATTTCAGCTCTTTGTTGCGCGGTATATCGATCGCAGAAAGGATCCTCAAAAAATGGCGGTGATGTTCGTTGGGACATCGATCATGGCGGCAGTACCCTTCCTTTATTTTTTTGCTTCCGCAGTATGGCATATCTATTTATTTGAGGTGCTTGCGGGTGTTGGGGCGGCGCTGTTTGTGCCGGCATGGTATGCGCTATTTACCAAGAATGTTGATACCAATAATATCAGCTTTGAATGGAGCCTTGATAGCGTGATGATAGGGATCAGTGAGGTGATCGCCGGCGCTTTGTCGGGTGTGATGGCCCAGCACTATGGATTTCGTGCGTTGTTTGTTACTGCCGGCACTGTGGGGTTTATCACGGGGGTTCTCCCGTCGCTCTATTTGATGTACACTTCACTTAAACCAAAAGTAGCCAAAAAACAATATGAAGAAGCAAAAACTCTCCCCGAAAAGATCAAAGAGCAGGTCGGCATCCTCGAAGGCCAAAACGAAACGGCGGCCGGCGCGGGCGCGTAATGTCGTTCTTCCCGCGATGTCGGTCTTTGAGGTGACCAATCGTTTTCCGAAGACCATGGATGTATTTCGCCGGCACGGCCTTCATTGTTTCGGATGTTTCGCGGCACAGTACGAGAATATAGAGCAGGCCGCTCGTGCTCACGGCATAGACGCGAAGAAACTGCTGAAAGACCTGAATGACACTCTTTAGTAGTAGCCACATCTCACACCGCTCCCAAGTTTTCGGGGGCGGTGTTTTCTATCGCAAACAATATTTCTTGTATCAAAAGCATAATAGCGATACTATCAATGGGTGAGTTTTTGATCAGAAAATGAAACAAAGTTTTTTTCCGCATTCTTTCAAGACCCGTGTCGGCTTTCCCAGCGGAAAGCCGCACTCCCGCCCCGCCTGCCGAAGCCACTCCGTGATTTCAGTTTAAAAATAATTTATATTACATAGCGGGGTTTTATTCCGCCGTATCAGTTCATTGGCATATGGCGGGCAGGTCGAGAAATTGTCCCCGCCCAGGGCGTGGAGCCATGCCAATTTATCTCCGCGAGGGTCTTTATAAAGAATGCGGAAGGGTGATGAAAAATGAAACAAAAAGTAGCAGAAATTTTATATTATGAATTACCGCTCCTCTTATGGATGGGTATTATTTTTTATTTGTCAGGGCAGCCGGGGCTGATGCTTGTGAAAGAGAGCGCTGATGTTGATGCGATCGTGCGCAAGTTCGGGCATTTATTTGAATTCGGATTTTTGGCATTTTTGTTTTATCGAATTGCCGCGCACCGATGTGGGCTGTCCATGGCAAAAGCGGCGGTGGCGGGAGCGTTTTTCTCGCTCGTGTATGCCGCAAGCGATGAATATCATCAGACATTTACTTATATGCGCCAGGGCACGGTGCGCGACTGGTGTTATGATGCTGCCGGCGTGGTTATTTTTTTATTGGTCTTTTATCTCGCGAAAGAACAAAAGAAACGCCGCGGAATATGATTTGCAAAAAAGACAATTTTATGGTAGAATGTATACCAATGATTAAAGAAAATGTTTATGGAAAATAAATTTAATATAGGAAAATTTGTTGAGACGAGCGGCGAAGATGTCGGCCGTTTAAAAAACGACAGCCCGGAGGCGGCGGCGCTAACGCAAAAAGTGGCCCACCAGGAAAAGGAAATGAGAAAAGGAAGGGAAAAAAATCGAAAAAGACTGGCCGCCAACCAAGGAATGATTGTTCCGGGAGTTAATCCCCATTTGACCGATGCCGCACTGAACCAGCACATTGACAATGATGTGGTAAAAAGAGAATTGGGGATGGAGGCGGCAAGAGATACTTTAGATACTGCTTTGTCGCTGGGAATAAAATTTGGCCTGGACAAAACAACTGAACGAGACATGCAAAAGGCAGTAGAAGAGGGAAGAAAAGCGCATGAAGACTACGATGATATAATCAGAAAACAAAAAGAGGAACACGACAGAGAGTGAAAGATTAAAAAAATAGATTTTAGTCAAGTTCTTCTTCTTTTTTATTTGCTGAAAAAACAAGAAACAGCTCACTAAACAAAACATCCGCTTATAGCGGATGTTTTGTCGGTTGGCGAGGTTTCTATTTCGCTTTTGCGGTCAGCGCTTTAAATATCTCGGGATGATCGTTGGCGATCGTTGCAAGGATCTTTCTGTCGAGCGCGATATTCGCTTTTTTCAGGCCTGCAATGAGCTTGCTGTAATTAATGCCGTTCTCGCGCGCGGCGGCGTTGATCTGCACTTGCCAGGAGGCACGGAACACACCCTTCTTTTTTCTGCGTGCCTGAAACGCTTGGTTCCACGAATGCAGCATGGCAACTTTTGCCTGCCGGAACTTCGATTTATTGCCCCAGCGGTATCCTTTGGCGGATCGCAGGACTTTTTTGATGCGTTTTTTATGGACGGTTCCTCGTTTGATGCGTGGCATAAGGTAGTATAAATGATTAATTAAGAAATTTGGCTGAGTACGCGGACCATCTGTTGCTGCCCCATTTGCTTCAGTTTTCTCTTTGAAGAAATGGCGTTGCCGGTCTTTTTTGCTTTAAAGTGGTTCTGGGCGCGTTTGCGCAGCATCACTTTGCCCGTCCGGGTCACGCGTATCCTTTTTGAAATCGATTTTCTTGGTTTGTTCATAACAATGCAACGGCTAATGATATTACTTTTTTTTCGATACTACAATGATATAACCCGTGGGTAACTTTTTCAGTTCCTGTTCGATCAGCGGGGGAGGCTGGATGCTTTCTACGAACTGCAGAATCTTCTTCCGCGCATCGTCCTGAAATATCTTTTCGCGTCCCCTCAGAAATATCTCTATCTTCACTTTGTCTCCCGCCTCAAGAAACTCCGTAACCTTGTTCGCCTTTACCTCGATGTCGTGCGGGGCGATGTTCCGGCGTATCTTAATGTGGCGCGTTTCGGATGGTTTTACTTTTTTTTGCTTCCGCGCCTGTTTCTCGCGCTGGTAGATGAATTTGCCATATTCAAGGATGCGGCATACCGGCGGCTTTGCCGACGCGGATACCTCAACAAGGTCAAGTCCCTTGGCGAGCGCCAGCTTGATGGCATCCTGGGTGGACATCACGCCGAGCTGCTGGTCGTTCTCGTCGATAACGCGAACTTCCGGAACGCGGATGAACATATTGATCCGGTATTCCGGCTGAAACTTATTGAATGATCTTTTATTATTTGGGTACAGATGTGAAAAATAAATAGTAAAAATTTCCAACAAGCTAATGAGATATCAAGCTAACAAGCTTGTTTTGGTGGAGACGGCGGGAATTGAACCCGCGTGTGAAAGGTATGTCAGAATGCATTTCCATGCGTAGCTTGGTTTGATACACCGGGCAGAATGAACCAAGCAAACAACTGTCCGGCGTCTCGGACGAACAATTCGCCACGATCACCGTCCGAATGCGAAGGTGGCTATCTCGGGATATGACATCGCTTTCTGCCCACCGAGAAGTACGGCAGTGCGACGGGCACCTGCGTTATGCGAGTGCCGGAGCCAATGCAAGGCCAAACATGTTGGCGAATGATTGTCTCATTTTTGTCAGTGTGTTTGCACTTTTTGATGAATCGCATTGATGACGGAGTTCCGATTCGCCTCCGGCATGAAGCACCGCTGACAGGTCCTCTCATCGAGACCGATCGTCCCCAGTATATAATTGTTAATCGCGCGCATGCGCCGTCAGGCGGCGGATGGTTCTATCTTCTTCGCGCGCACGGATGCTTTCCCGTTTGTCGTGTTTTCTTTTTTTGCGTGCAACTGCCACAGCAAGCTTAAGAAAAGTTCCCTTAGCGTAACATCGAAGAGGGACCAGTGTCAATCCTTTCTCCTGCGATTTCCCCGACAGGTAATCGAGCTCTTTTCGCGATAATAACAGCTTTCTGTTCCTTTGTGGCTCATATCCTGCGGGGGTATTTTTTGGCTGGTAGGGGGAGATGCTGGCATTGATGAGGTATGCCTCTCCGCCGCGCACCCACACATATGCTCCCTCAAGATTCATGCGCCCCGCCTTTACCGCCTTTACTTCAAACCCGAACAACTGCAAACCAGCCTCGAATGTTTCAAGGATCTCGTAGTCAAAACCAGCCTTTTTGTTTGTTTCATATATTTTATCCATCAGCTAGATTATCACAGGAAACGGCCCTTTTTTCAATTCGTTATACAAAATAACTCGACTTTAGACAAAAATCATGTTTTGCGGGCTTTACCCCGTTAGAAATAGAACGCGAATAGCGTGCTTTTATTCATAAGATTTGTAACAAGTACGGATAAAAATAATTCAAACAAATCACAGATAGAATGCGTTCGAGATTTCTAATGGGGTGTGGATAACTTTTGTGGTCAGAATGGAAATAAATGGCTATACTACCAATGGTTTTTAATATAATCTCTTTTTATTTTCCATGGGCAGTTCAAAAAAAACTTCCAGAGGGTTGTTTCGTGATTTTTTTGGGAAAAAAGAACAAATTGTTGTCCCCGAGATGAAGCGAGAATATATTTCGCTCGCCGAAGCGTCGGCATTTTCCGGCTACTCCGATAGATTTATTGATCATCTGTTGCAACAGGGCGCGCTTCGCGTGGTTATGATGAACGGTGAATGGGTGACCACGAAACAGTGGCTGAAAGACGGTATTGATTTTGCCGAGAACGGTACTGTTGCACAAAAAAATACTGTTGACCTTTCGTCACACAAAAAAGAGAACAAACAATTTTCTCTAAAAATGAAAGAGGCGGGCATAGGCGCGCTGCTTTTGTTTGCGGTGCTTGTGTGGAGTGCGGCGGCATCCGGCATGCCGGGACTTTTGAAGGCGGTAGATGAAACAAATGCGGTTGTCGTGTCCGCCGTTCAAAAAATATTCGGTACAACGCCCGCGATCGCAGCGGGTTCTGTGGTTAATGCGCCGCTGGCATCAAAAACACAGGCGAGTATATGGACATCCATCAAAGATTTTTTTGGGAAATTCGCATTTTGGAGAACAGCGCCGGCAGAAACAACGACACCGCCGCCCGCTGAGCAGCCAAAACAAACAGCGCAGACTCCCGCAACAAATAATGAGACCGCAACTCAAGATGCTGCTTCTGCCGGAGCGCTTTTAGATTTCAAATCGGAACTTGATAAAAAAATAACCGCTGTCGACAAACGGGTGGATGGTGTGGCTGAGCAAAGCGGGAAAGCGGAGACCAAAGAACAACACGACAAAGATCTAGCGGCATTAAAAAAGGAGACCGAGGATAAACTGGCGGCGCTTGAAGCAAAAGGAATTACGGTTCGCGAAACTCCTTCACAGGTGGTGGCGACCGCCCAGCCTCAGCAGGTCATCGAGCGGGTGGTGACGGCTCCTGATGCAAGCTATGCTACAAAACTTGCTGCGCTCGAGTCTTCTTTGAATGCAAAAATAGATTCTACGCGTTCAGCGCTTGAGGGCCAGATCGGTTCGAACAACTCTTCCATATTATCTCAGACAAGTGCGAATACCGCTTCCACCGTCAACGCGCTGGTATCGGGCATTGGCTTGATACAATCGGTTCCCTCGGTGTTTGATAATTTAAAAACATCAGGGCAATTGTTGCTTGGCAATTATTCCTCAACTCCCGCTGCGCTCGGAGAAGGAGCCATCTATTACAATACAACAGGCAATGTACTTTATTTTTACGACGGTTCTGCGTGGCAGCAGATCGCGGTTGGAGGCAGTGGCGGCGGGATAACCCTGCAGGCATCCACCCCCGGCACACCCGATACGGGGAATATGAATATTTCAGGGAAAATAATCGCTGCAGATATTGATATTTCAAATACTGCCGCTTTTTCCGCGGTCAATGCCACGGGGTCTATTACTTCTCTGGCGACGGTCAGCGCAAACGTTTTTTCCGGTTCCGGCACTGCTCTCACCGCTCTTAATGCCTCTAACCTCTCTTCCGGCACGGTTGCTTCCGGCAGGATCGCCGGCAGCTATACCGGCATCACCGGACTCGGTACCCTGACCGTCGGCACC
>Ga0172379_10000547_pt1 | contig 93009 bp, 87 predicted proteins | sample GrowelOW334metaG_FD_119756 | JGI IMG/M metagenome (GOLD analysis project Ga0172379, IMG submission 119756) | Groundwater microbial communities from an aquifer near a municipal landfill in Southern Ontario, Canada - Groundwater well OW334 metaG | ecosystem: Environmental > Aquatic > Deep...
AGTTCATATCGACGGCGGAGTTCGGCACCTCGATGTCGGCTCACCTTAGCGCGGTGGTGGAGAAGCTACCAAGCGTTTGGCTGTTCGCCAATTAAAAAGGTACGCGAGCTGGGTTCAGACCGTACAGGTCATGAGACACATAACGTATAACACATAACAAAAATGCAACTGTATTTTGTTACGTGTTACATGTTATATGTTACGTGCATTGTACAGTTTGAACCCTCAGAGGAAGAGAGAACTTGAAAAAGAACTTAAACTGTTTTAATCGAAATTAACCATATCGTAATATGCGATATCACGGCGGCATGAAAAAGAAATTTTTCATGGCAAGCTAACTTATATCGGAGAAACCCAAATTCTTGAAAAAGAAAGGGCAACGCCGAGGGAAGTTTGTTTTATGAATTTTAAAGAAGAAATTGTTCTTTGTTAAAGATAATTAGGTACTATCAAGGTCTACGACATAAGTCAACTTGATGAAAATCAATCGGGTTCCATCCTTAAAGATTTATGCGATGAGTAGGCTTGCTCCCTAGGGGTGGCCGAAGAGACGTCTTAGGAAAAGAATGATGGAAATATTCTTTCCATATACGGCCCTTATAGCAGTACCTTAACCAAGGATAAGTGGTCTAAACCACCACTTATCTCTTCTTTAAAATTCATAAGACTTATACCCGTAGAGACTGAATGTTAGCAATCTTGTAAAAGATTATGTCACAGTCCGATCCCTTCAGTAATGAAGGTTCTACTTTAATTTAAAAAGTAGATGTAAAACGTAGATGCGTGAGACAGGTTGGTCTCCTATCTACTGCACTCGTTGATTCTTGAAAAGATCTGCTTCTAGTACGAGAGGACCGAAGTGGACTAACCTCTGGTGTACGAGCTCTACTGCCAAGTGGACTGCTCGGTAGCTATGTTGGGAATGGATAACCTCTGAAAGCATCTAAGAGGGAAGCCAGCTTTAAGATTAGGAATCGTTAAGAACCGTGAGAGATGATCACGTTGATAGGCTTTAAGTGGAAGCGCAGTAATGCGTTAAGCTGAGAAGTACTAATGTTTCGATTCCTGTTAAGAAATTTGTAAACCACAAAAAATATTCAAAAATAAAACACTGATCAAATTTTCAGTGTTGGTGATTTGTCGTAAGGGTCACACCTCTTCACATTCCGAACAGAGAAGTTAAGCCTTATTGAGCCGATGATACTCTTTATGGGAAAAGTAGGCTATCGCCAACACTGAGTATTTGATTCTAAAATTAACCTTAGAAATAGGGTTTTTTGCTGTTTACGACAATTTGACTTATTGTGTTAGGAGAGGTAATATTAGAATATTATTAAATAATTATTATAATATATATGAAAGAAAAAATAAGTGGGCTTAGTAAAGTAGTAGAATCTAAAAAAGTTAAAAAAAGTTTTAATGATTACAAAAAAGAATTTGAGAGTTTAAATAGACAATATTTGAACGAGGATATAAATGATCCTAGTGGTACGGGAATCGAAGCAAAATTTAGAAATGACAATCGTCAAGCTGTGTTTGAAAAATTTTCAGATGAAATTAATGAGGATAAAAATCTTAGTTCTGAAGAAAAGAATAATCTTCAAAAATTATTTAATACTGAGGAGGATTAAAAATAGCACTCTTAAAGCATCTGGAAACAGATGCTTTTTTGTTGTATTTGCTTGTTTTTGTTTTTATGATATAATATAGGTATGAATAAAGAAAAATGGGCTTGGAAAGGAAATTCAAATATGAGTGAAGAAGAAAAGAAGGTTTTTGAAAGAGAAAAAGAGGCCACAAAAAAGGCTATTAATGAACATATTAAGGAAAATTCAAATCTTTTAACAAAAATTGAATCACAAAGTAAAGATATTCTTTCAAATGTTAATGAAGAAGATTTAGAAAAATTAGAAATTAAAAAAGATAAGTTGGAAGACGAAATAAAAGTACTAGAAAATGAGATAATAACAATGCGAGAAAATGCTAAAAGATCTAAAACTGAAAAAGGATATCAGCAAAAAATGAAAGACATAAAAATAAAGGAACAAGAGAGTGAAAGTAAAATGAAAGAAGTAAAAGAAATAGAAGGTTATTTAATAATGAAAAAGAAAGAAGTTCGTAATATTACTCCAAATCTAAATTAAATTTTAAAGTTTTAATTAAAAAATTAACATTTATTATAATTATATGAATATGCAAGAAGGAGTTTGGAATAAAAATATAAGTAAAGGAGAGAAAGAAGCTATGAAAAAGGCTTTTAGTGATAAGTTTGATGAAATTGAAAAAAATCCAAAATTAAAAAAAATTGAGGATTTTGAATCAGCAAGTAAAGAAATTATTGCTTTAAGCGAAGAAATAAAGAAATTGAAAAATGAAATTAAAAAATTGCAAGATGATATAGAATTGATTGTAAAAAATTCAAATAGCAATGATTATCAGGAAACAATAAATATTACTGGACTTAAATTTAAAAAAATTGGAAATATAGAAGGAAAAATAGAGCGATTAAGTGAAGAATTATGGATTGCAATGATGCAAGGTGAAAGAATAAATAAAATAGAATTGAAAACTATAAAGTCCAAATTAGAACAAGAAATAGTAAACTTGGAAAAGGAAATACAAAAATTGGAAAAAGGTGAGATAAATTCTAATTTTGATAAAGAATTTCAAGAAATAAGAAATTTAAAGCAGACAAAGATAAATGAGAAGGAAAAGAAAGAAAAAAAACTAAAAAAAATAGAAGATTATTTAATTATAGGTAGAGAAAAACAAAATTAGATTTTAAATTTCTAAGTAAGAAATTAACGTTTCTAACGTCTATATATTGTGGAAACTGTAAACACAAATGAGTCTTTTATAAAAGCATATGATGAGTTTTCTGATGCGATATTTAGGCATTGTTTCTTTAAGCTAAGCAATAGGGAACAGGCTAAAGATGCCATGCAAGATATTTTTATGAAGACTTGGGAATATGTATCTAAAAAAGGAGAGATTCGGAATATAAAGGCTTTTCTTTATCATGTAGCAAACAATTTGATTATAGATCAATATAGAAAAAGAAAATATGATTCTTCAATAGAAGAAATGAAAGAGACTGGTTTTGAAATTGTTTCTAATGATCATAAAAACATTTTTAATTTTTCAGAAGTTAGAAATATTTTAGAAATAATTGAAAAATTAGAACCGATTTATAAAGATGTTTTGATTTTCAGATATGTTGACGATCTATCACCAAAAGAAATCGCAGAGATTTTAAATGAATCAGAAAATGTGATATCAGTAAGATTAAATAGGGGAATAAAGAAAGTGCAAGAATTTTTTAATAAATAAAATTATGGATAAAATTTTAGAAAAATTAAATACAGTAAATACAGAAGCAAAGAAAATATTTTTAACTAAAGAAGAGAAATCTTCTGTTAGAAATATTTTAATTTCATATTCGCAAAAATCTCCATTCATAAATGAAAAAGAAGTAAAAGAAATAAGACAATTTAGCGTATTATCAAGTTATTCATTTTTAAGAAATAGAAGATTGGCAATTTCAGTATTTGTAATCATATTGCTTGTATTAGGTGGTGGTACATCTTATGCGGCAGAAGGATCTTTGCCAGGAGATATGCTTTATTCAATAAAAGTAAATGTTAATGAAAAAATTGTTGGTTTAAAAGCTTTTACCCCAGAAGCTAAAGCTAAATTTAATACAAAGATTATTAAAAAAAGGTTAGAAGAGGCTGATAAATTAGCTTTTAATGGTAAATTAAATGAAGTTAATAAAGAAAAAATTACAAAAGGTTTAGAAAAAGCATCTAAAGAATTAGATGAAGATTTGTCAAAATTGATTGATAAAAAAGATTTTAAAAATATTTCTGATGTAAATTCTGTTTTAAAAATATCTCTTGATGGGCATAAAAAGTCTTTAGAAGAAAAGACAAAACAACACCCTATTTCTAAAGATAATATTGATTTTATATTAAAAAAAATAGATGAAAAATCGGATGAAAATAAAGAAGTAAAAGAAGACGTTGATTCATTTGAAGAAGAGGATGGATTTTTAAATGAGATAAATTATAAAGATGATCAAAATGAAATAAAAGATTTAGAAAAAAGCAATCTAGAAATAGAAAAAGAAATTTTAAATATTACAAAGGTTAAAGATAGAAAGTTTATTAAAGAAAAAGTAATAAAAATAAACAAAGAGGATATCAAAAAACAATTTGAAAATAATTAGTTTATAAAAAACAAAAGAGTAATTTATTTAATGCGCTACTGCAAAAGCAATAATTTTCTTTGCTCCAGCTTGTTTTAGAATTTTTTTTGCTTCATTTAATGTTGCGCCAGTTGTAGACACATCATCTATTAGTATTATGTTTTTATTTTTTATTTTTTCAGGATTTTTAATAGAAAAAGAATCAGTAAGATTTTTTAATCTTTCATTGCGATTTTTAATACTAGCTTGGTGTTTTGTATCTTTTTGTTTTATTAAAACATTAGTTTCTAATTTTAAATTTTTATCTAATTTAATTAATTCATTGCAAATCACTTCAGCTTGATTAAATCCGCGTTCACGTTTTCTTTTTGGCGCTAGTGGGATAGGTATTAATATTGGATCTTTAAAATTTTCAAATGTCATTAAATCTGAAAGTTCTTCAATAATTCTATCGTACATAATTGTTGCAAAAATAGTTCCAAGTCTTTTTTTACCTTTATATTTTAAAAACCATATGGATTTTTTTACTAATGGATCATGATAATCAAAAATCGGATATATCCATTTATAATCTATGTATTCTGCTGATGAACAATTAGAAAGACACTCTAGGCATAAATCCATTCCACTTTTCCCACAAGAAATACAATATACAGGAAAAATTATATCTAATATTGTGTTTAAAAAATTCATTATATATGTTATACTTAATATGTATTTTATCATAAATTAAACATGGACAATCCGTTTAAAAAAATTTTTTCAAGTTCCAATTTGTTTGGAGATGGTTCGGGTGGTAGTGCTGTAGGAATAGACATCGGTTCTTCTGCTATCAAGATAGTTGAAATAAAAACAAAAGGGGGGAAAGCCATACTTGAAACTTATGGAATTGTATCACTTGGTTCTTATGCTGATCTTGATAATGGCCGTGTTACCAATCTTACATCTGATAAAGTTATAGAAGCTCTTAAGGAAGTTCTTAAACAATCAGGTGTGACTACAACATCTGTTGCTCTTTCAATACCAGTTAAATCAAGTTTAATTTTTACCATTGAATTACCATCTCAAATTAAAGAAAGTGAAATAGCATCAATTATTCCAACAGAAGCCAGAAAATATATTCCAGTACCAATTACAGAAGTTTCACTTGATTATTTCGTTCTTCCCAAAAAGGAGGCTTCGTTTGAAGAAGCAAATAATCCAGACATAAAAGTTACAGACCAAAATAAAACTGAAGTATTGGTTGTTGCCATACAAAATGAAGCTGTTTCAAAATACAGATCACTTGTTTCTGAGTGTTCTTTAGTGGCAGGATTTTTTGAAATTGAAATTTTCTCTTCTATTCGCGCAAATTTTGAACATGAACTCTCACCAGTTCTTTTAATGGATTTTGGCGCATCTTCCACGAAGCTTTCTATTGTTGAATTTGGCACTGTAAAAAGTTTTCATATTATCAATCGTGGTGGAGCAGATATAACTGATTCTATTTCTAAATCTTTAAGTATTCCTTTTTCCAAAGCTGAAGAAATGAAAAGAGAATTTGGACTTTTTGGTGATCCAGCGGAGAAAAGTTTGTCTGATATAATTAAAGTTCATACAGACTATATCTTTTCAGAAACTAAAAATGTATTATTAGGGTATGAGAAGAAGTATGGCCGTGCTATTAGCAAGGTAATATTTTCTGGCGGGGGATCTCTCTTGAAAGGATTGAAAGAAGTAGCTGTTGATAATTTTAAAGCAGAGATAGAAGTTGGGCATCCTTTTTCTAAAGTTGGCGCGCCGGCATTTTTAGAGAAAGTTCTTTTAGCTACAGGTCCTGAATTTGCAATTGCCATAGGTTTAGCTTTGCGAAAATTACAATAAAGTGAGATAATATAATGAAGGTATGGAACAAAATTTTCAAACATCATTTATACCAAAGAAACCAATGATTGAAGAACGTGTGACTTCTGCGCGTCCAGTTGGGCTTTTGACCGTTGTTTCTATTTTTATTTTTTTCACTGTTGTTATCGCTTCTGGAGGACTTTATTTTTACAAAGGAGTTTTAGAAAAAAATATTGTAAAAATGAATAGTGATTTAACTTTAGCTAAAAATCGTTTTGAACCTGCAAAAATAACTCAGCTTCAAGTTTTAGATAAGCGTTTAAGTGCAGCGGATTCAATACTTTCAAAACATATAGCAGTTTCTCCTATTTTTAAAGCGCTTCAAGATACCACAATGAAGAATGTTCGTTATACAAAATTTAGTTATGAGTTTAGCACAGACAAAGTTTCAAATGTGATAGTAAAAATGAGTGGTCAAGCTGTTGGATATCGCTCTATTGCGCTTCAGTCTGATATTTTTGCAAAAAATAAATATTTTATTGATCCAGTTTTTTCCAATCTTTCACTTGATGATAAAGGCAATGTTCTTTTTGATTTGGAGTTTTCGGTCGACCCAAGTTTTGTAGATTATAAACAAACGCTCTTGAGCGAAAATTAATTATGTTTAGATTCACAGTACCAGTCATTTTAATAGGAATTGCCATAGGAGGATTTTTTATGTTTACAAATCCGCTTTATAAAAATATTTCTGTGATTAATGCGCAGGTAACATCTTATAATGAAGCGCTTACCAATTCTAAAACGCTTGAAGCAGAACGGGATAAATTAACTCAAAAATATAATGCATTTGATCCAGAAAATTTATCAAAACTTGAAAAACTTTTACCCGACAATGTTGATAATATTCGTTTAATTCTTGAAATAGAAAAAATAGCGTCGCCTTACGGAATGGTTTTAAAAGATGTTAAATATGACACTATGTCTAAAGCGAAAATTGATGTAACTGGCGTTAATTTAAAAAATGCAGTTCAAAACAGTGCTACGGCTCAATCATTAAATAAAGATTATGGAACTTGGGATTTAGAATTTTCTACGCAAGGCACTTATAATAATTTTATTAATTTTATAAAAGACTTAGAAAGCAATCTTAGAATTGTTGATATATCTTCAATTCAGTTTGATTCAAATGTTAATATAGGAGCGAATGCGAATATTTCTTCTGGAGTATATAAATATGGATTTAAAATTAAAACTTATTGGTTAAAAAATTAAAATGGCTTCTATAATAAAAAACATAATAATTTTCATAGTAATTGCGGCAGCTCTAATTCTTGCTTATACTTTTTTCTTTAAAAAATCTCCAGATCAGGCTTCTTTAGTTTCAACTACTGGCGCAACTGTTTTGCCAACTGCTTCAACTGATCAAAATTCTGAAATAGGAAAAGATTTTCTTTCAGTCCTTTTAAATGTTAAAAAACTAAGGTTAGACGATACTATTTTTTCAGATCCAGCATTCAATACCTTGCACGATTCAAGCATTTTACTTATTCCAGATGGGACTGAAGGGAGACCAAATCCATTTGCCCCAATAGGATCTGATCTAATCGCTACACCTATAAATTCTTTAAGTACACAAACGCAATCTATAATAGAAAATTTAACAAATCCACAAGGTCAAACTCCACCTGCAACTGGAATAGTAAATTAAATAAATTATGAGTTTTTTAGAAGAATTAGCAAAAAAGGGGATAATAAACGAGACTCAAATAGGTGAAATTAAAAATCGTGCAAAAGAAAAGCATGATGGTAATGTTTATGACGCATTGGCTGAATCTGGGATATCGGAAGATGTAATTTTAGAAATTAAAGGAGAATATTTTCAAATACCAACAAAGAAAGTAAATGCAAAAGCTGTATCTTTTGATGTGTTAAAAAATATTCCAGAAGATTCAGCTATTTATTATAATTTTGTTCCACTTGATTTAAAAGATGGAGTATTGGAAGTGGGAGTAATAAATCCTGAAAATATTCAAGCAATGGATGCTCTGCAATTTATTTCTGCAAAATTAGGCATTCCTTTTAAAATTTTCCTTATTTCTAAAAAAGATTATACAGATGTGATGGAAAATTATAAAGGTCTTTCAAGTCAAGTAAGTGAAGCTCTGGATGAATTAAATGAAGATGTTGCAGATATAAAAGTTTCAGATGAAGCTCTTAAATTAAGCAAAGATATAAAAGATGTGAAACCTGGAGAAGAAGTAAAAATTATAGAAGATGCGCCAGTTATAAAAATTGTTGCTGTTATACTTCGCAATGCCATAGAAGGGAATGCTTCCGACATACATATAGAATTTACAGGAGAGAAAGTAAAAGTTCGTTATCGTGTGGACGGTTCTTTGCATACCAGTATTGTTTTACCTCCAAATGTTTATAGCGGGGTAGTGGCGCGTATAAAAATTCTTGCAAAATTGCGTTTAGATGAAAAAAGAAAACCGCAAGACGGATCTTTTAGCGCAAATATTGATGGACGCAAGATAGATTTTCGTGTATCTACGATGCCAGCATATTATGGAGAGAAAGTTGTAATGCGTATTTTAGATTCTGAAAAAGGAGTAAAACCGTTAGATCAACTTGGTTTGTCAAAAAGAAATCTTGAAATGATTAGAGAATCTATTAAAAAACCTTATGGATTAATTTTAATTACAGGTCCTACTGGTTCTGGAAAATCTACAACTTTATATTCTATGATGAATGAATTAGATAAAGAAAAAAGCAATATTGTGTCATTAGAAGATCCAGTGGAATATCATATGCCAGATATTAATCAATCACAAATGATGCCTGAAATTGGTTATACATTTGCATCAGGACTTCGTTCAATTCTTCGTCAAGATCCAGATGTAATAATGGTTGGAGAAATTCGTGATAAAGAAACAGCTCAACTTGCTATTCAAGCAGCGCTTACCGGACATCTTGTTCTTTCAACATTGCACACGAATAATGCTATCGGTGCAGTTCCTCGTCTTGTTGATATGGGAGTTGATCCATATTTAATTGCTCCAACTTTAATTCTTTCCGTTGCTCAAAGATTATCAAGAATGACTTGCGCTTCTTCTAAAAAACTTATACCAATGGATGAAAGTATAAAAATTCAAATTAAAGATCAAATGAAAGATTTGCCAGACGAATTTAAGAAAGAAATTGAAATAAAAAGTGAAATGTATGAAACTGTGCCATCTCCAGAATGTCCTTCTGGCACTAGAGGACGTATTGCTGTTTATGAAATGTTTAAAATAGATAAAGAAATGCAGAATGTAATTTTGAAGAATCCTGTTGATTCTGAAATTTACAAAGCAGCTCGCAATAATGGCATGCTTCTAATGAGAGAAGATGCAATGTTGAAAGCTGTTGATGGTATTATTCCTTTTACAGAGGTTTATAATTTTGGCAATGAAAATGAATAATTACCTTTTAAAATAGTCCTTGCTGATACTTATGTAAGTTGATATAATTTAAGTTGAAGTTGTTAACAAAATATTTAGTTAAAAGTCGTTTTTTATTATAAAATTAAAATATAAATATATGGAAGAAAAAAATAGAAAAATTTTAATAGTTGATGATGATAGTTTTCTTTTGGATATGTATGCGCTTAAATTCAGTCAGAATAATTTTGAAGTTCATACGGCTCCAAGTGGTAAAAATGCATTAGAACAATTACAAAGTGGTATTAGCCCAGATGTTATTTTATTAGATATAATTATGCCAGAGATGGATGGTTTTGAAATGCTTAAGAATATTAATGATAAAAAATTATCACCAAATTCTGTGAAGATAATCCTTTCAAACAAGGGTCAGCAATCTGATATTGATCAAGGAGTTAGTTTAGGAGTATCAGGATATATAGTGAAAGCAAATTCTACGCCAGCAGAAGTTATAGACCAAGTGATGGGAATTTTAAAAAAATAAATTTATTTTTAAAAATAAAAAATAATAATGATGGATTATAAAAAAGAGCTTGAAGAACTTATATTAACTGTTATCCATGAAAATGGATCTGATTTGCATTTAGGTGCTTTGCGTGTGCCTGCTATTCGTGTTTCTGGTGAACTGATTTTTCTTGTTAAGCATCCTGTTTTTACAAAAGAAGATATGGTTGGTGTTTTAGGTGAGGTGTTAGATAAAAATAAAATAAATATATTTATGAAAAATCAGGAAATTGATTTTTCATATGATTTTCGTGGTGAGGCGCGACTTCGTGGTAATGCTTTTTTCCAAAAAGGATTAATTAGTATAGCTTTCCGATTGGTTCCAAAAGTAAAACCTTTGTCAGAATTGCATTTACCAGAAATTATTTCTGATTTAGCTAGAAAGAAACAAGGTTTTTTCTTAGTAGTTGGACCTGTTGGTTCTGGAAAATCTACTACATTATCTTCTATGATTAATTTAATTAATAATGAACAAGCTCGGCATATTATTACTATTGAAGATCCGATTGAACATGTATACGTGCCTAAAAAATCTATAATTGATCAACGTGAAGTAAATATTGATACAAGTGATTTTCATACAGCACTCAAATCTGTTTTTCGTGAAGATGTGAATGTGATAATGATAGGAGAGATGCGCACACCTGAAACAATTTCAACAGCTGTAACTGCGGCAGAAACTGGGCACCTTGTCCTTTCTACATTACATACTAATAATGCTTCTCAAACGATAGATAGAATTATAGATTCTTTTCCGGGTAGTCAACAAGATCAAATCAGAGTTCAGCTTGCATCAAGTTTGCTTGGAATATTTTCTCAAAGACTTATACCAAGAATAGCTGGTGGTCTTGTTCCTGCTTATGAACTTCTTTTAAATAATAATGCTGTTTCTAATTTAATTCGTGAAAAACGTACACATGAAATAGACGTAGTTATAGAAACTGGTTTAGAGTCAGGAATGGTAGATTTAAATCGTTCGCTTTTGGAGCTTGTTAGAGCTGGTGAAATTTCAATAGAGAGTGCTTATCAATATTCGCTTAATCCAAAAGGACTTGAGCGTTTAATGTAAAAAGACCACAGGTCTGACCTGTGGAACAAAATAAAAAAATTATGTTATTCAAATATAAAGCTGTAGATGATAAAGGAATAAATAAAGAAGGAGAAATTGATGCTCCTACAAAAGATATGGCGGTGAGTGGTCTTCAACGTAGGGGACTTATTATTATTTCTATTAAAGATATAAGTGAAAAGAAATCAGTTTTTAAGATTTCTTTTTTTGCAAAAGTTCCAATGAAGGATGTGGTTATTTTATCACGTCAGATTTCAACTTTGTTTGAAGCTCAAGTTTCCGCTTTGAAAGCTTTTTCTATGTTAGCGGCTAATGTTGAAAATAAACTTTTAGGAAGCAAGCTTACTCAAATTGGTGATGATCTACAAGCTGGCGTGTCTATTTCTGGCGCGCTTTCAAAACATCCCGATGTCTTTTCAGATTTTTATGTAAATATGGTTAAGGCTGGAGAAGAAACTGGTAAATTAAATCAAACTTTTGCTCATTTGGCAGATTATTTAGATCGTCAATATGCTCTTACTTCTAAAACAAGGAATGCTCTTATTTATCCCGCATTTGTTGTTTTTACATTTTTTGTTGTTATGAGTCTTATGTTTGTTGTGGTTATTCCAAAACTTTCTGCTATTATTCTTGACTCTGGAGAGGCGGTGCCATTTTTTACACAAATAATTATTTGGTTGTCTGATTTTTTTGTTAATTATGGTTTTATTGTTGTAATTTTCTTTGCGCTTTTGGGAGTATGGCTATGGAGACTCTCATCAACTGAAAAAGGAAAAATATATTTGGATAAAATGCGTTTAACTACTCCTGTTATAGGAACTCTTTATAAAAAACTCTACCTTTCCAGAATGGCAGATAATATGGATACGATGCTTACTTCAGGAATTCCAATAGTTCGTGCAATAGATATTACTTCTGAAGTTGTTGGCAGTAGGACATATAAAAGAATTTTAAAAGAGACAGCAGATGGTGTAAAATCAGGTCTTGCTTTTTCTGCAACACTTGAAAAATATTCAGAAATGCCACCGATTATGGTGCAAATGGTAAAAGTTGGAGAGGAAACAGGCGCATTAGGTTCTATTTTAAAAACTTTGGCAGATTTTTATAAAAGAGAGACAGATGATGCAGTTGATACTCTAGTTGGTCTTATTGAGCCAGTTATGATTGTTGTGCTTGGTTTGGGAGTAGGAATTCTTTTAGTTTCTGTACTAATGCCAATTTACAATATGGCTGGAAGTATCAGCTAATAAGTGATGGTGGATTTCTTTTTTGTGTTTATGATATAATGTTTACATTAAAATAAAGTCGAAATCAGCTTAGGCTGAATTATTATAAGTTTTAATTATTAGTAAAAATATAAATTATGAAGAATTTTAAGAAAGGTTTCACATTAATTGAATTGTTGGTGGTAGTTGCTATCATCGGTATTCTAGCATCAGTTGTTTTAGCATCATTAAACTCAGCTCGTTCAAAAGGAGCTGATGCAGCAGTAAAAGCAAATATGGGAGGCATGAGGGCACAAGCTGAGCTTTATTATGACGATAATTCTAGTCGTTATAATGTTGATGGGACAACAGCTCTAGCGTCAACAGGTGCAACTGGGGCTGTTTGTGGCGTTACTACTGGTATGTATAGTGATCCTAATATAACTCAAGCTATAGCACAAATAGCAACACAAATGGCAGGTACCTCTACAATGACTTGTACTACAGATGCTACTGGTCAATTATGGGCAGTATCTGTAACCGTACTTAAAGGTGCAGCAACTTCTTGGTGTGTAGACAATTCAGGTTGGTCAAAAGCTGGAACAGCAGCTGCTGGTGTTTGTGCTTAATAGTTAAAATTTAAATTTTAAACAAAAACCACTTGAAAGTGGTTTTTGTTTTTAGTATGTTATAATTAATTTAATTATTAAATAATAAGTTTATTATGAAATTAAACAAAAATAGAGGTTTTACATTAATTGAATTGTTGGTGGTAGTTGCTATCATCGGTATTCTAGCATCAGTTGTTATGGCGTCACTTAGTACCGCTAATAAAAAAAGTAAAGATGCTTCTGTTAAAGAAAGTATGAAGTCTATGATGTTGCAAGCAGAAATTCTTCGTGGGAGTGGTTCTACTTATCCAGTTGATATGTGTGTTTCATCTTTGGATTTTGAAAGACTTATAAAATCTATTAATAAACAGGTTCCAAGCGCTAATGCTGTGATTTGTAATTCTAGTACAACAGCTTGGGCAGCTGATGTTAAATTAAATGATGGAACTGTTTTTTGTGTAGACAGTGTTAGTTTTGTTGGTATTACACAACTTAGAAAAGGTTCAGCTATAGCTTGTAATCAGTCACAAGGGCAATATCCGCCAATACAACTACCTAACGAGATTTAATTAAGTTTATTTTGTTGTTTAAAATTTTTAGTAAAAACCACTCTAATTAGAGTGGTTTTTGTTTTGCTTTCTTGTGATATAATTAGATAGCTTATTAATTAACCAATTTTTATGACATCAATTTTTGCAATTATTTTTTTTGTGTTTGGTATTGTTATAGGTAGTTTTTTGAATGTTGTTATTTTTAGATATAATGTTCAAAGATCTTTTGGTGGCAGAAGCGGATGTATGACTTGTCAGAATAAACTTCACTGGTATGAACTTATTCCTTTATTTAGTTTTATTGCAATAAAAGGAAGATGTTTAAATTGTAAAACAAAAATATCAGTTCAATATCCTTTAGTGGAATTGATAACAGGTATAATTTTTATGGGATTGTTTCTAAAATTCCAAGATATTTTTTATATGAATACTCTTGTATTTGCTGTAACTATGGCATTTTATGCCACAATGTTTTCTTTACTTATTGTTATAGCAGTATATGATTTGAGACATAAAATTATTCCAGATACGCTTGTTTTGGTTTTAGGAATTCTTGCTTTTTTAGGAATGTTTTTATTTTCTAGTTTTGGTTTTAATCCACATATTCCTTCTGTCTTAGAATTTTTAACGGGAATAATAGTAGCTCTCCCTTTTGCAATTATTTGGCTTGTATCAAAAGGAACTTGGATGGGGCTTGGAGACGCAAAACTAATGCTTGGGCTTGGTTGGCTTCTTGGACTTTCTCGTGTGCTTTCTGGTATGGTGGTTGCATTTTGGTCAGGTGCGATAATAGGACTTTTTCTTCTTGTTTTTTCAAAAAAGCACGGGATGAAAAGTGAAATTCCTTTTGCTCCATTTTTGGTTTTAGGCGCAATTATAGCTTTTCTTTTTGAATTACATCTTTTCCCAGTTGGTTTTTAGTACATAACACATAACACATAACACATAACACGTAACATGAGATACAAAATAAAAAATTTAATAAATGCTATGCGCTGTGTGTTACGTGTTGCGCGCAATAAGGGTATGACTTATGTTGAGCTAATTGTTGTTTTGAGTATTTTTGCTATTATGTCTTCCATTGTTCTTTTTAATTATGGCAAGTTTCAAGCAAAAGTTGATATAAATAATTTAGCGAATGATATTGCTTTGAAAATAGTTCAAGCTCAAAAAGACGCTATGTCTGGAAAATTACCAACGCAAACTCCTTTTGTTTCTCCTTGGAAACCATCTTATGGAGTTTATTTTGATCCAACAGTTCATTATAAATTTATTTATTTTACTGATTTATATAATTCTAAATATTATAATAGTTCTTCTTGTACTCCGCCTATTACCATAGAAAGTGGAGATTGTTTAGACGAAATAAACATAACAAAAGGGAATTATATATCTGAATTGAAAGTTTATCGCAATGATAATACGACAGAGATTTTAGCAACTAATTTATCTATAACTTTTACAAGACCAAATTCTGGAGCATTTTTTGAATCTAATGGTTTACCGCTAGAAGATGTTTCTTATATTCAAATAACTATTACTTCTCCGCAATCTGTAAGCGCTAGAATTAAATTATATTCTTCAGGTAGAGTTGAAATATTACCAGGTCTAACACAGTCGTCCCTAAATGAAAGTGTTCCTATTGATAATACGCAAGTAAGTTAATATGAAAAATAAATTTTTAAAAACAAAAAAAGGATTTACTATAATTGAAACAATGATAGCTGTTTCTCTTTTTTTAGTGATTGTTATGATAGGTATGGGAGCGCTTTTAAACGCAAATTTAGTTCATAGAAAATCTCAAGATATGCGTTCCATAATTGATAATTTGAGTTTTATTATGGAAGAGATGTCTAGAAATTTAAGAACTGGATACAATTATCATTGTATTGATGATGGTTTTGTTACCAAAGTAGATTTAAATAGTTGCACTTCAGACGGAAAAGGAATATCTTTTAAATCCAGCTCGGGTGCTCAATGGGTTTATGCAATATTTCAAGATGGAAATATTAGTAGTATTAAAAAATCTGTTGATGGTGGAGCAACTTTTACAACACTTACTTCTTCTGAAGTGATGATAGACACAAGTTCCAGTTTTTATGTGACTGGAGCAGAGCTTGGTGATGGCAAGCAACCGTTTGTTTTAATAAGATTGGTTGGGAAAATAACTTATAAAAATATTGATACGCCTTTTTCTTTACAAACATCAGTATCACAAAGATTAATAGATACAGGAGTTTCCTCAAATCCAAATTAAGATCAAATAATAATTCCACCAGTTAATTAATTATAAAAATATGATTAAATTATTAACACAAAAAAATAAAGGATTTACTTTAGTTGAAACATTGGTTGCTATCTCTATTTTTACTGTGTCAGTTTTAGCCTTAATGGTTATTTTAGGTCAAGGAATTTCTGATACAGGTTATGCAAAAAAGAAAATGACTGCCACTTATTTGGCGCAAGAAGGTATTGAATATATGAGAAATATGCGAGATACATTTTCTATTTCTGGTTTGGGTTGGGATGAGTTTAAAAATAAATTAACACTTGCTTCATGTGATATTGGATGTTATTTTGACGCTGAAGTTCCCGATGAAGTTATTTCTTGTGAAAATGGTTCTTGTCATCATTTATTATATGATTCAGGAAAGTATAATTATTATTTTGGTGTTGATTCTGGATTTGTGCGTTCGGTAAGAGTTGATGGTGTCAATGAAGATGAAATAAAAATAACCTCCACTGTTTCTTGGGGTCAAGAATCTGGCGCATATTCCATTGTTTTTTCAGAAAGTTTATTTAATTGGATACAATAATGAAAATAAAAAAAATACAAAAAAATAAAGCTTTCGTAATACTTTTCGCTGTTATGCTTTCAAGTATTATTTTAGCGATAACATTGGGAGTTTCAAATATTTCACTTAAAGAAATTAATTTCAGTACGTCAGCTAAAAATGCCAATGATGCTTTTTTTGCAGCTGATACGGGTATTGAATGCGCGCTTTTTTATGATAAAACAGGTCCTAATAATGCTTTTACAAGTGGATTAGAAATACCAATGAATTGTGCTGGATCAAATATAACTTTAACTCCTAATAATACACCTCCTACTTTTTGGAGTTTTGATATTGTTGGATTAGGAAGTAATGGCAAATCTTGCGCAAAAGTAACAGTGGATAAAGATACTATTCCAAATACTACGATTATTTCAAAAGGTTACAATAATTGTATTTTAAATAATAAAGTTGAGCGTGAACTTGAAGTAACTTATTAATCTCTTATGGATAAAAAAGAAGCAGAAAAGAGGATAAAAAAATTGCGTGCTGAAATTGCTCGCTTAAGAGAGGCATATCACATTGAAAATGCGCCAAATGTTACAGATAGTGTATATGAATCTTTATCTCGTGAACTTAAAACACTTCTTGAAAAATATCCAGAATATAATGATATTAATTCTGCTGAGAATAGAGTTGCTGGAAAACCATTAGATAAATTTGTGAAAGTAGAGCATAAATCAAGAATGCTTTCTTTGAATGATGTTTTTTCTGAAGAAGAATTATATGATTGGGAGCAGAGAAATTTGAAATTACTTGGCTATGGTAAATTTAACCCCGTTAGAAATCGCGAGGGCTCGCAGCGACCCTCTATTTCTAACGGGGTGAATTATTTTTGTGAAGTAAAATTTGATGGACTTGCTGTGTCTTTAATTTATGAAAATGGAAAGTTTGTAAAAGGAGCTACTAGGGGAGACGGATTTATTGGTGAAGATATTACAGAAAATTTAAAAACAATACAATCAATTCCACTTTCTCTTTCTGGAAATTTTCCAGAATATATAGAAGTTAGAGGGGAGGCGATAATGTCTAAAAAAACATTAATTGTATTAAATAAAAAAAATGAAAAAGAGGGGAATCAGCTTTTTGCAAATACTAGAAATGCAGCAGCTGGAAGTTTACGACAATTAGATCCAAAATTATCTGCAGAAAGAAAATTAGATTTTTTTGCTTATGATATAGCTGAAGTGGGGTGGGCTTCGTCACCTGCAAAATTTTCTTCACTGCGCCCTTCCCTGAGTACAGGGTGGGACCCTCGCGAAGAAAATTTCACAGATGACTTCGCTTTAAAAACTCATTCTGAGAAACATGCTCTTCTTAAAAAGCTTGGTTTTAATGTGGACAATAATGATGCAATTTCTAATAATTTAGAAGGCGTGATTTCTTTTATAAGAAAATTTGAAAAGATTCGTCCTGATTTTCCTTATGGAACAGATGGTGTCGTTATTTCTGTTGATGATTTGAAATTGCAAGAAACTTTAGGGGTAATAGGAAAAGCTCCACGATATATGTCTGCTTTTAAATATCCAGCAGAACGTGCTACGACAATAGTGAAGGATATTAAAGTGAATGTAGGACGTACTGGCGTGCTTACTCCGCTTGCTATATTTGAGCCGACGCTTGTGGCTGGATCTACAGTATCAAAAGCAACTCTTCACAATATGGATCAAATAGAACGTCTTGATTTGAAAATAGGAGATACTGTTGTTATTGAAAAAGCTGGGGATGTTATTCCGAAGGTTGTTGAAGTTCTTACAAATATGCGAACAGGCAAAGAAAAGAAATTTAAAATGGTTAGTAAATGTCCTGTGTGTGAAAGTAATATTGAGAAAAAAGAAATTTCTGAAAAAAAAGAAAAGTCTGTCGCATATTATTGTTCTAATCCTAAATGTCCTGCAAAAAATGAAAGATATTTAGAACACTTTGTTTCTGTGTTTGAAATTTATGAGCTTGGTCCAAAAATCTTACGAAGATTTAAAGATGAAGGTTTAATAACAGATGCATCAGATGTTTTTACTCTTACGAAAGAAGACATTGCTCCGCTTGAAAGATTTGGAGAAAAAAGCGCGGAGAATATTGTGAAAGAAATAGAATTAAAAAAAAGGATTCCACTTTCTCGTTTTCTTTGGGCTCTTGGGATATTGCATGTCGGAGAGGAGACTGCGAGAGATTTAGCCACAACTTTTGGAACTTTAGAAAAATTAATCAATGGAAATGCTGAAGAAATAAATGAAATAGAAAATATCGGCCCTGCTGTTTCAAAAAGTCTTTATGAATTTTTTCATGATAAAAATAATTTAAACTTCATAGAAAAATTGCAGAAAAATGGAGTAATTATTGAAAAAGTAGAAAAGAAAAAAGCTGGAAAGTTTACAGGGTTAACTTTTGTTTTGACTGGAACGCTTTCTAGTATGTCTCGTGAATTGGCAAAAGAAAAAATAATAAATTTAGGCGGAAAAGTTTCTGGTTCTGTTTCAAAAAATACTTCTTATGTTGTGGCAGGAGAAGAAGCTGGATCAAAATTAACTGATGCTCAAAAGTTAGGAGTAAAAATAATAGACGAAAAAGAATTTTTAAGTCTTATTAAATAATAGCTTGCGTCCATCTATCTGAGAGCTTATAATTAAAATCCACTTGTCCCGTTAGAAAATCATCGGGGTAGTGGTTTGTCGGTAAAGATTATAAATTAAATTTTCTAATGGGATGAAAGATAAATTAAAAATTTTAACAGTTTTTGTTGGGTGTTTTTTGTTTAGATTGATACCCTTACGAGCACCTAACGTTGAACCTATTATGGCTTCAATAATGCCTTTAGGGCGTAAATATGGAGCTTTAATGGCATTTCTATTTGGCTTTCTAAGTATGTTTTTATATGATGCTGTGACGCATTTTGGATCTTGGACTTGGGAAGGAGCTATTACTTATGGAGTTATAGGAGCTGTCTCCACTTTCTATTTTAATAAGTTTAAAGCATCTGCTTTTAACTTTGCAGTATTTGCATTTTTTGCAACAATTTCTTTTGATTTAATAACAGGAGTTTTATTTGCTCCGATGTTTGGGCAAACTATTTTAAACGCTTTAATTTTACAAATTCCTTTTACAGCGCTTCATTTGGCAGGGAATATAGGTTTTTCTTTAACTTTGAGTCCTTTGATAAACAAATGGCTTGTGTCAGAAAAATTTTTTGCACTTAAAAAATCAGCAGTAATTTCTGATTTAGTTAAAATATAGCTTGCGGTATCTTGGTGTTAAGTACTCAAAGGCACCCCTTTTCATAAGGGCATTTAGTACATTTTGGTAAATTTGCTTTTTTATATAGATATGATATAATGCGTTTAGCTAGAAAAGTTCTAGTTCTTTTAAATAATTTAAAAATAAATAAGATGATGACGACAAAATTGATCACGTCGAAAGATCCGAAAGGATTGCATGCTGTAAGCTTATTTGAATCTGCTTACAACAAACTTGGTCTGACTGATGAACAGGCACAAATGCTTAATGAAAAAGGTGGTGAATTCAAAGAGAAAATACAAAAAATTATCCGCGAATTGACTGTTAAAAACCAGTATGCCAATGAAGTAATAAATTCAAACTACACCTATCCAAAGGAATACAAAGGTCCTAAATTAATCATTGAACAAGTAAAAACCATTGCTGAATTATTTGGACTTGATCCGAAAGAAGCACTGGAATTTATAAAAACTTTACCTGCAATACCTGATGGCACAGAGGGATGGTTGGCTGTTCCAAAAGTATCAGCTGTAGCTAAGAAACATTTCCCTGCAATTACAGATCCAGCCATGCAGTATTGTGAAGCAGTAAAAATGGTACATGCAAAATTAGCTAAAAGCCGTAGATTTACAAACTATCGTGATGGAGAAATTGTTCCAAATAAACTTCGCCAAAGTGCTCGCACTTTGGATTTTTTAGAACAATTTATCGAAGCAAAACAACCGGGTGATATTATAATCATTGCCGTTCAATATGGAATGAGACATCGCGGTGAATCTGTTCGCAGGGCAAGAGAAATATTTTCCTTTAATGAATTTGGCTTAGGTGCATTTGCAATCGGTTGTATGGCTTTGGTTCATCCTGAACGTTATGTAAGATGGGAAGAATTAGACACAGACTGCGCTGGTGATGAATTTTCTCCGGGCGGTGATGGGGTCTTCTCGAAGGCTCCGGTCTTCTGCTTCGACGACGGCGAGCTGCGGTTTTTCACGCACGATGTTTCGGTTGCTAGCGTCGGCTATGGTTCGGCTTCCGGTTTTGTTCCGCAGGGTTGATTTTCTCATCTTGAATTCTTTAATCTTTTGAATTCTTTATTTTGATTCTTGAATTCGAAAATTTTTTTAAAGGGGTTATCCACAATTGGATAACCCTCTTTTTATTTTCATATTTGGTTTTTGCAAGAACCGTTCTTGCGAGACTTCATCAATAATTTCTGATTTAGTTAAAATATAGCTCGCGGAGGGTGGGAGATTCGAACTCCCGATGCCCTTACAGGCATACAGACTTTCCAGGTCTGCGCACTAGACCGCTATGCGAACCCTCCATATCCTTTAATCTACATTATTTTATAGAAAAAGAAAATGTGGTAATATATAAGTTATATATGAAAAAAATAATAACAAGATGTAGAGAAAAAACAACAGCTTATTTAAGTCACAGACCAAAGTTTTATGCGTTAATGGTTGGCATAGGTATCGTTTTATTTTGGAGAGGAGTATGGCATAGTACTGATTTTGTCCATACTTATTTTAATGTTTATCAAAACAATTTAACTGTTAGCGGATCTTTTTCACCTTGGTGGGACGGACCTCTTTCTTTAGTAGTTGGTATTATTATTTTATATTTTACTGGTGCTTTTATTTCTAGTTTTATAGGAAATGAATTAATTCTTTTGGGTCTTCGTGGAGAAAAGAAACTTAGTCAAAAGACGGAAGGTGAAGTTAGGACTGAAATAGATTCTATTTTAGATATTAAGAATAATCTTAGCGATATAAATGAAAAGATTAGAGAACTAGAAGAGAAGTTAAAAAACAAAGAAGTTAATAAAAAGAGTTAGGTTGTTGAAAATGAAATTTAATCTTAAAAAATTATTAAAAAGATATAAATCTGGCAACAAAGTTTTATTAGTTAAAAGTGGTGAAGAATATTTCTCTGTTTTAAAAAAAATAATAATAGAAGCTAAAAATGAAATTCATTTTCAAACGTATATTTTAAGTGATGATTCTACCGGCAGGATGATAGTAGATGAATTAATCGATGCAAAGAAAAGAGGTGTAGAAGTTTATCTATTGATTGATTCTTATGGTTCTCGTAATTTATCTAAAAATTTTACAAAACAAATAATTGATTCCGGAATTCACTTTAGATATTTTGCCCCAGTTATAACCTCTAAAGGTTTTTGTTTAGGCAGAAGACTTCATCAGAAAATTGTTGTTATTGATTCTAAAATTGCTTTAATAGGTGGAATAAATATAGCAGATAGATATATGGGGACAGAGGATAAAAAACCTTGGCTTGATTTTGCTTTGCTTATTAAAGGGAAGATATGCGAGGATGTTTCAAATATTTGCGATAGTTTTTGGGAGAGAAAATTCCTAAATAAAAAAAGAAAAAATAACATTAAGCAATTAACTGATAAAGTTTATCCATTATTAAGAATTAGACAAAATGATTGGATGAGAGAAAAGAATCAAATTTCTAGAAGTTATAAAAATGCATTTAAGAATGCAGAAAAATATATAACTATTGTTGGCGCGTATTTTTTACCTAGCAGGAAGTTAAGATATTTAATTAAAAAAGCAGTAGATAGGGGAGTAAAAGTAAAAATTATTTTATCAAAAAAATCTGATGAGAGGGTTTTTCAATTAGCAATGGATTATTTATACAGATGGATGCATAGAAACAATATTGAAATTTATGAATATCATCCTAGTGTGGTTCACGGTAAAGCTACAGTTGTAGATGATACTTGGCTTACAATAGGATCACACGATTTAAATTTTTTAAGTACATATGGTCTTATTGAAATGAATATTGATGTTTTAGATGTTTCTTTGGCTGAAGAATTTAATTCTTATTTAGAAAATATAATACAAAAAGATTGTATAAAAATAACAACAGAACATTTAGAAAAAAAATGGATATTTGAAAAATTTTTAAGTTGGTTTACTTATGTTTTAGTTAGAATTTCAGAATTGTTTTTGATTTTTTTAAGTAGAAATGATAAAAATAATGAGTAATTTTTGTTATATATGGGACAAAAATAAAAAAATAAGGTAATATTAAATTTATGATATTTTCAGCGTTATTAATAATATTAGGGTTAGTACTTTTTGAAACCATTTCATCAGTAGACAATGCGATAATTAATGCAGAAGTGCTCTCTACGATGAGTAAAAGAGCTAGAAGGTGGTTTCTTACTTGGGGGATGTTTATCGCTGTTTTTGTTGTTCGTGGTCTTTTGCCATTCGTAATAATTTGGGCTTTTAATACGTCTCTTAGTGCTGGACAAGTTTTTTCTGCTGCATGGTCTAGCGATCCATTGGTTCAAGAATCAATTCATAAATCTGCTCCTATTTTGCTTGTGGCTGGCGGAGTATTTTTGTTGTTTTTATTTTTACATTGGCTTTTTCTTGAAGATAAAATGATTGGTTTACCAAAAGCTGAAAAATTCTTTATGGCGAAAGGAGTTTGGTTTTATGCAGTTGTTTCTATATTGCTTGCTATTATTGCGTGGTTTGCTTTAAAACAAAGTAATTTAATGGGATTTGGGGCAGTGGTGGGTTCTTCTTTATTTTTTATCACTCATGGATTCAAACAGAACGCAGAAGAACAAGAAAAGAAATTGCTTGGTAGCGCTCAATCTGATTTAAGCAAGCTTTTCTTTTTGGAAATTATTGATACTACATTTTCTATAGACGGAGTTCTTGGAGCTTTCGCTTTCACTCTTTCAGTGCCCTTGATACTTATCGGTAATGGAATTGGCGCATTTGTTGTGAGAGAGCTTACACTACGAAATATTGAGAGAATTAAAAAATATGTTTATTTGAAAAATGGAGCGATGTATTCTATATTAGTTCTTGGTATTATTATGATATTGCACAGTTTTGGTTTTAAGATTCCAGAATACGTTTCACCAGTTTCAACATTCATAATAATTGGTTACTTTTTCTGGAAATCAAAAATACATATAAGATTAAATAAAATTTGATTTTTATAAGTTTTTAGTGTAATATTTTACTGAGATATTGTAATTTATTAATTAATTAAAAAAATATGGAGAATATGGAATCACAAAAGAATTTTTTAGAAATTGCGAGAGCTAATTTTCAAAAATGGAATGAAGCTTTGAAAACAAAAGACGCAAGTAAGGTTGCCGAGTTGTATTCAAAAGACTCCTCTTTTTTGCCAACTCTAAACGGGGAATTTAAGGCAGGACAAGAAGAAGCTGAAGGATACTTTGAGCATTTTCTACTTAAGAATCCTTCTGGAAAAGTTGTTGAAGAAAAAGTACAACCACTTGGTGATTCTTACGTTCATTCTGGTTTGTATGATTTTGAAGTTGGGCCAGCTGATAAACGTGAAATCGTTGAAGCTCGTTTTACTTATGTTTGGCAGGATATAAACAAAAATGGGCAGTGGAAAATTATCCACCATCATTCATCAGTAAAACCAGTAATTCATCAAAATTAAATAATTTTTTTTAAAAACCTTCTTAAATTAAAGAAGGTTTTTTATTTTAATGTATAATATAAATATGAAATTAACCAAAACCGATTATTTAATATATCGAGATTGCGCCAAAAATGCATGGCTGAAAGTGCATAAGCCAGATGTATATTTTTCAAAGCCATTATCAGCTTTTGATCAGACGATAATAGATACAGGTAATGAAGTTGATATTTTAGCTCGGGATTTGTTTCCTGGAGGTGTTTTGGTTGACGATCGTGATGATAGAGTTAAGACAATGAAATTAGTTAAAGATAAAACACCTGTCATATATCAGCCAGTTTTTGAAACAGATTTATATAAAATGGTTTGTGATATTTTAGTCTGGAATAATGATTCTAAAGTTTATGATTTATATGAAGTAAAAGCATCAAATAGTGGAGACCCCAAAGGAAAGGGTACTTCCTACGGGGCAGGAAATAAAAAAGCAAAAGATGAACTTTATGCATATGACATAGCATTTCAATATTTAGTTATGGAAGAATTAGGGATTCCTTTAGGTAAATTATTTCTCGTGAGATTCAATAATCAATATGTGAGGGGAGTAGAATTAGATTTGAATCAGCTTTTTATAAAAGAAGATTTTACGGAAAATATTAAAGGAGTTATCGATACAGTTGCTGGAGAAATGAAAATCACACAAGAATTTCTTTCTCAAGAAGAAGAACCATTTGGTGATTGTAAATGTATTGCCCGTGGAAGAAGTTCTCACTGCACTACTTTTGCTCATTCAAATCCTCATGTGCCAGAATATAGTGTGCATGATATTTCTAGAATTGGTATGTCTAAAAAGAAATTGGCAGATTTAGTAGATAGTAATATTTTTCATATTCATGAAGTACCAGATGATTTTCCTTTGAGTGAGAAACAGAGAAATCAAGTTGATGCTACGAAGTTTGATAAAATATTTGTAAATAAAAAAGAAATAAGTGATTTTCTTGAAAAAATTTCTTTTCCAATTTCATTTTTAGATTATGAAACTTTTGCGGCTGGTGTTCCTAGGTTTGTTGGATTTAGCCCTTTTAATCAAATAACATTTCAATTTTCATTACATATTTCTGAAGATAAAAATACAGAACCAAAACATAAAGAATTTATTTTTACAGAAAACAAAAATCCAGACGAAGAATTCATTTTAGCTTTGAAAGAAAAATTACCCAATAAGGGTTCTATTATTGTTTGGAATAAAAGTTTTGAAATTGGAAGAAATAAAGATTTAGCAAATAGAAATCCAGAACATAAAGCATTTTTAGAAGAACTTAATTCTAGGGTTATTGACCTTATGGATGTTTTTTCAGATCAACATTATATTCATCCAAAATTTAAAGGGAAAACCTCTATAAAATATATTTTGCCTGTGCTTGCGCCAGAATTATCTTATAAAGCGCTTGATATACAAGAGGGGGCAACTGCTTCAGATACATGGAATAAGATTGTACGCGGTGATTATTCTAAAGAAGAAGCACTTAAACAAATAGAATATTTAAAAACATATTGCAAACTTGATACTTATGCAATGTATGCAATTTGGAAACATTTAATTGAAATAGATTAAAATCTAGGGCCGTTGTCTAGCCAACCTAGGTAAAATGCTAATATTAAAAATATTGCGATTAATATAATTAAAAATATGTAAGGTTTTTTCATATTATTTATCGAATTTGTGCACCAAAAGTTTTTTGAGTTGCTTCTTCTATTTTTTTATGAAGTTCGTCGATTTCAGAGGAAACTAAAGTTTTATCTAAAGATCGATAAGTAATTCTGAAAGCATAACTTATTTTTTCTACTCCAAATTTTTCAGTGTTTTCATATTTATCTAAAAGTTTTACTTCCTCCACTAAATCAGGAGCATTTTCTCTAACTAAATCAAAATAATCATTTGGAACAAAAGTATTTGGAACAATAAAAGAGATATCACGCACGATAGGTGGATATTTACTAACTTCTTCGAATTTATTTCCAAGTTTTAATTGTTTGATTACACGTTCATCTTCAGACCAGAGTAAACGAATATCTGGTAAATCCATACTGATGATAGCTAGACGTTCAAGTCCAAAACCGAAAGCCCAATTGCTCCATTCATTTGGATCAAGTCCAAGATTTTTTATAATTGTATCTGTCATAATTCCACAACCGAGAACTTCAATCCATCTTCCAGCAATTTCAACTTCCATTTCAAGTGATGGGTCAGTATATGGGAAAGTGTCTTTATTGAATCTATATTTTATTTCAGGCCCAAAGACAGCTTTGGCAATATCAGCTAAAACATTTTGTAAATCTTCTATGCCTATAACTCTTTTGCTTTTTGGAATTAAGAAACCGCCATCCATTTGATGGAAAACATTCATATGATTGCGATCAATTTCATCTTTTCTATATACTTTACCAAAAGAGAAAAAGCCGACTGCTTCACCACGCGATATTTTTTCTTTTACTTCTGGCTGTGATAAATAGTAATACCACATTATAGTTGTGTGTGGGCGTAAAATATTTGTATCATCAATAAAATAAGTATCAGAGTGTGAACGAGCAGGATGATTAGGAGCGAAATTATAAAGATCGAAAGTTACACTTGTAGGTACTATTTCTGGACTTTTAATAATATCAAAATTTTTGAAATCAGGTTGAGCTAAAATTCTTTCTACTATTTCATTAATAGGGGAAGATGGAGTACGGGACAAGTCTGGCATAGACATATATCGTTTCATTTGGAGAGATTCAGTATCGTTCCTGGCTTCTAATTTTTGAAGTAATTCTTTTTCTTCTGGCAATTTAATATCGTATTCTTTGTTAGTAATCATTCTCTAAATATAATGAAAAATAGCTTAAAAGTAAAGGGGAAAAGACTAGTATTTAATACGAATTTTTGTTATTATATAAAAATAAATGGCTAAAGAAAAAGAAGACAAAAAGGTACATCATTATAACGCAGAAGACATTTCAGTTCTTGAAGGTCTTGAACCAGTACGACGTCGTCCTGGTATGTATATAGGAACCACTGGTCCTGAAGGATTACATCATTTGATATGGGAAATTTTTGATAACTCTCGCGATGAAGCGATGGGAGGTTTTTGTAATGATATTGAAGTTGTTGTGCTTCCTGGAAATCGTATTCGTGTAGCAGACAACGGCCGTGGTATTCCGGTTGATATTCATAAAAAAACAAAAGTGTCAGCTCTTGAAACTGTTATGACGACTTTGCATGCTGGAGGAAAATTCGGAGGTGAAGGATATAAAGTTTCTGGAGGTTTGCACGGAGTGGGTGCATCTGTTGTGAATGCTCTTTCTATTTATACAAAAGCAGAAGTGCATCGTGATGGAGGGAAGTATATGCAAGAATATGTGCAAGGAAAGAAAAAAGCTGCAGTTAAAAAAATAGGTTCATCAAAACTTAATGGATCTATTATTACGTTTCAGCCTGACGTAGAAATTTTTAAAGATATTAAATTTGATTGGAATACTATTGTTAGTCATATTCGTCAGCAAGCATATTTAGTGAAAGGTTTGAAAATTTTAATAATTGATGCGCGAGAATGGGACAATACAAAAGGACTTGATGATTCTGATGTTTTTTATTTTCGAGATCTTGGATTGGAACTTCCATCCACTTCTTTTTATTTCGAAGGTGGTTTAACTTCTCTTATTAAGTATTACAACAAATTTCAAAAACCAATTCAAAGTAATATTTTTTATGTTGAAAAAGAACTCGATAGTGTTGGAGTTGAAATCGCTCTTCAATATGTTGACGATATAGTAGATCGTATCATTCCTTTCGCTAACAATATTTACACAGCAGAAGGAGGTACACATGTGACTGGTTTTAAAACTGCGCTTACAAGAACTTTAAATACATATTGCAAGAAGAATGAAATGATGAAAGAGTCTGAAGGTGGCTTCACCGGAGACGACGTTCTTGAAGGATTAACCGTTGTTATTTCTGTAAAACTTCGTGAAATTCAATTCGAAGGTCAGACTAAAGCAAAACTCGGAAGTATGGAAGCTCAAGGAGCGGTAGGAACTGTGTTTAGTGAAGCATTTGCTGCATTCTTAGAGGAAAACCCAGATGAGGCAAAAGTTATCATTAATAAGTCAATTTTGGCCTTAAAGGCTCGTAAAGCTGCTAAAGCTGCGAAAGATTCAGTATTAAGAAAGGGTGCATTAGAAGGAATGACTCTTCCTGGAAAGTTGGCAGATTGTCAAAGTAAGAGTGCAGAAGAATCAGAATTGTTCTTGGTGGAGGGAGATTCCGCAGGAGGTTCAGCTAAACAAGGACGTGATAGACGTATTCAAGCTATCCTTCCTCTTCGTGGAAAAATTTTGAATGTTGAACGTGCTCGTATTGATAAAATGCTTGCTTCAAAAGAAATAAGATCACTCGTGATAGCTATGGGTACTTCAATAGGAGATACTTTTGATCTTGAAAAGATGCGTTATCATAAAATAATTATTGCGACAGATGCCGATGTTGACGGAGCGCACATTCGTACACTTCTTCTTACTTTGTTTTATAGATATTTTAGACAAATTGTTGAAGCGGGATATATTTATATTGCTCAACCTCCACTTTATAAAATAAAGAAAGGTAAAGAAGTAAACTATGCTTATTCAGATGAAGAGAAAATAAAAATTATTGGAAAAGGTGTAGATGTGAGTGAGATAGAAAATTTGGAAGATCAAGTTGGTGGGGAAGAAGCCGAAGGTCCTGAGCTTGTCGAAGGAAAGGAGAGTAAAACTAAATCAACCAAAGTACATATTCAAAGATATAAAGGTCTCGGAGAAATGAATCCAGAAGAACTTTGGGAGACAACAATGGATCCAGAACATCGTATCATTAAAAAAGTTGATATATCAGATGCAGAAGAAGCAAATAAAGTTTTTGATATTCTCATGGGCTCCGAAGTTCCTCCACGTAAATCTTTTATTCAATCAAATGCAAAATTAGCAGATATTGATATTTAAATTAAAAAATCCGCATTGTATTTGCGGATTTTTTTTAGGTTACCAGTTTTCAATGTCATCTGTAAATTCATTGTATTCCTTTTCATGTAAAGGTATCATTACTGGTCTTGTACTAAAGTTTGTAACTATTTTTTTGCAATATTCACAAAAAAAGATTCTATTGTACCAAGGAAATCTATTATTTTTTATTTTCTACTAGGTCTTTAATTTTTGCGTTTGATTTATGAGTTAACCTATGTTAACCTATATATATGCCTAAAAATAAAGATATTTTAGAAAAAAGAGATAAAAATTATTATTCTGCACCAGAGATAGCCAAACTCCTTGGTGTTTCTAGGGTGGCAATTTTTAAGAAAATTAAATCTGGTCAAATACATGCAGAAAAAATTGGTAGAAACTACATTATTCCAAAAGAAGAATATGCTGCTATTTTAGGTCTTGTTATACCAGAACGTAGAAAAAGGGATATAGAAAATGCGGTTGAAAGAGTTGTAAAAAAATATGGTCCTGCGCTTCGCAAGCTTGGGGAAGAATAATATATGGCACGTCAAGTAATAAAACGTATTAATTTGGCAGATGTGGAATATGTTGCTTTTAAGCTTGCTCAAAAATTTATGGAATGGAATGAACCTATTCCAGATTTTAAAACACGTTTTCCTTATAAATTAGAAAGTTGTATTGAAACACCATTCCAGACTTTTGAAAGAAAAAGTTTATATAAAGGTTTAGTAGAAAAATCATCAATACTTTTTTATTTGATGGTAAAAAATCATCCATTTCAAAATGGGAATAAAAGGATTGCAATTACAACATTGATTTTCTTTTTAATACAAAATAGTAAGTGGCTTTCTGTATCGGATCAAAGTATTTATGAATTCGCGCGTGAAGTTGCAGAAAGTAAACCTGAAAATAGAGATGAACAAATGCTTTCTATTCGTTCTTTTATTGAAAATAATATTGAAGATTATGATCCAAGTAAATAATCTTAAAAAAGTTTAGTTTGTTCAACAGGAGAATTTTCTTTTTCTTTGTTTTCTATTTCTTTTAAAAATTTTGGGATTTTTGCGAAATCTTTTTGAAGAGTTTCGCGCATTCCGCCGTTATATAGCGCAGCGGCTGGATGATAAAGTGGAAGAAAATATTTTGTTTCTATTTTGTTGAATTTTTTAATTAAAAGTTTTCCATGGATTGCGGAAATTTTTTCAAGAGGAAAAAAGTCATTCATTGAGTGACGTCCGAGGAAAACTATTAACTTTGGCTTTATAAAATTAAGTTCTTCTAAAAGCCAATCTCGGCAGGCGTCTTTTTCTTCTGGAAGTGGATCGCGATTGTTGGGCGGACGATATTTTACAATATTAGTTATATAAATTTCTTCACGTTTTAACTTTATGCTTTCTAACATTTCAGCTAGGAATTTTCCTGCAGCGCCAACGAAAGGCACTCCTTGTTCATCTTCACTTTTTCCTGGTGCTTCGCCAATAAAGACGATTTCTGATTCAGGATTTCCGTTTCCTGGGACAGGTTGAGTCGCTGTCTTTTTTAATTCACACTTGCATTCTAAAAACCACTTTTTGTGAATTTTCTTTAATTCTTCATTTTTATCCATAATTAGAATTATTTTTCTCCTTTTAGAATTATTTTCTTTTCAAATCCGCCTTTTTCTTATAGTTTTTTACTTTTAACTTCTTCCACATTAGCGAATTCCGACAATTTTTTAATCGCTTCGATAACTTCTAAAATATCTGCTAATTCTTCAACATTTTTTAATTCAAGAAATTCTTTTGTTTCTTCGTCAAGTTTTTTAAATAATTCTTCTTTATATTCTTCTGGGTTTGCAATCCTCTTTTCATAAGAAATACCTCTAGAATCTAAATGTTCTGGTATTTTATCTCTTACCAATTTATTATAACTTTCCATAGTTTTATTTTTTATTTTCTACTAGGTCTTTAATTTTTGCGAGGAAATCGGAAGATGTAATGTTTTCTAATTTTTCACCTTCACGTCCTTCTACTGTTAGAGTTTTTGTTTCTTTTTCTTTATCACCAATAACTACAAGATATGGAATCTTTTGCATTTTTGCGCCACGGATTTTTTTACCTAAAGATTCATTTGTATCATCAAGTTCTACTCGCACTCCATTTTCTTTAAGAGTTTTGAAAACTTCATTAGCAAAATCTAAATGTTTGTCTGTAGAAATTGGTAATATTTTCACTTGAACAGGGGAAAGCCACAAAGGAAATGCTCCTGCGAAGTGTTCTATAAGCACACCCATGAATCTTTCAAGTGAGCCTGAAATAGCACGATGGATTACCACAGGGCGTTCTTTTTCATTCTTTTCATTTGCAAAGGATAAATCAAAACGTTCTGGTAAGTTGAAATCACATTGTATTGTAGCAAGTTGCCATTCTCGGCCGATTGAATCTTTAAACATAAAGTCTAATTTTGGGCCATAAAAAGCTGCTTCATCTTTCGCTTCACGATAAGGAAGTTTTTCACTTTCACAAACATCTCTCAATGCTTTTTCTGCTGTGTCCCAAACTTCATCAGATCCTAGATATTTTGTTTTATCATCTCCGCGTAAAGAAAGACGAACCCAGTAATTGTTCATCATTCCGATAACTCCGTAAAATTCTTTTATGATATTTATGATAGTTTTTATTTCATCACCAATTTGATCTTTTCTGCAGAAAAGATGTCCGTCGTCTTGAGTGATAGCTCGTACGCGGGTGAGTCCACCTAATTGTCCAGATTTTTCATCTCTATAAACTGTAGCTGGTTCGAAATATCGGACAGGCATATCACGATAAGAATATTGATCATCAATAAAGATTTGCATATGGTGAGGGCAGTTCATTGGTTTTAAGAAAAACTTCTCTTCTTTTCCTTGAACACGGAAAAGTTCATCACCAAATTTTGCAGCATGTCCTGAAGTTTCGTAAAGTTTTTCTTTTGCTATATGAGGAGTCCATACTCTGGAGTATCCTTTGTCTTTATGTAAATCCCAAAGAAAATCTTCAATAGCTTTTCGAATAATCATTCCTTTTGGTTTTATAAGTGGCAAACCAGCTCCAACTAAATCAGAAATAGTGAAAAGTCCTAATTCGCGTCCTAATTTTTTATGGTCTCTTTTTTTAGCTTCTTCTCTTTGATTTATAAAAGCCTCGAGTTCTTCTTTATTTTCAAATGCAAGTCCGTAAATACGAGTAAGCATTTTGTTTTTTTCATCTCCGCGCCAGTATGCTCCCGCCACGCGATCTAATTTGAAACAATCAGGTGAGATTTCTTTTGAAGGATTTTCCATATGTCCTCCACGGCAAAGATCTGTAAATTTACCACAAGTATAAAGAGTTATTTTTTCATTTTTTAATCCATCTATCAATTCTGTTTTGTATTCATTACCAGAAAAATATTTTTTTGCTTCATCAAAAGTTTTTTCTTCTACAGAAAATTCTTTCCAAGTTTTTAATATTTCTCGCATCTTCTTTTCTATCTTTGGAAGATCTTTATCAGAAATAGGGGATTTGAAATCAAAGTCATAATAAAATCCGTCATCTATTGGTGGCCCTAAAGTCACTTTTGTTTCAGGATATATTTCCAAAACAGCTGCTGCTAAAAGGTGAGCTAAAGAATGTCTTAAATTGTGTAATTTATCGTTTGTTTCCATAAGTCTTATAATATCATATTTTTTTATTTTTTCTACTAATTTATTTTGCATTTTATATTTAATATGTTAGTATAGATTACATTATGGTAGTAAGAATGAGACATACAAAATCGCATACAGCCAACAGGCGTTCACATCATGCTCTAAAAAGCACGAGTTTTGCAAAGTGTGAGAATTGCAAGGAATTAAAGAGACGTCACACAGTTTGCCAATCTTGTGGATTTTACCGTGGTATGAAGGTTATTGATTTGATAAAAAAGACAGAAAAGAAGCAAAAGAAAGCAAAGGCTAAAAAAGTAGAAGCAAAATAAAAATAAGTTAATTTTTGTTTTTTAAAATTATGGCAAATAGGCACCTTTCCAGATCAATAGTGCTCCAGACGCTTTTTGAGTGGGATTTTAACGGCGCAAAAGAAACTAATATTAAAGAAATAGTAAATCGTGATCTAAACGAATTTGCTCCAGGATTAGAAGATGATGTATTCGTTTTTTCATTAGTTGAACAGATATTTAAAAAGAGAAAAGTTATTGATGAAATAATAGAAAAAGCTGCGCCAGATTGGCCTATTGATAAAATTTCTGTCGTTGATAGAAATATTTTAAGAATCGGTTTAACTGAGCTTCTTTTTGGCGATAGAAACCAAGTTCCTCCCAAAGTTGCTATTAATGAAGCGATAGAATTGGCAAAAACTTTCGGTGGAGAAAATTCTAGTAAATTTGTGAATGGAGTGCTCGGCGCAGTTTACAAAGAAATAGGGGAACCAGGGAAAGATGAAATAAGTAAAAAGAAAAAGAAAGATGACGAGCCAGTAGATATTACGAAACTACCAGTAGAAAAATTAGGAGGGGCTTTGATTTATGCAAAAAAAGATAACAATGTTTTGTTTGCATTAGTTCATGATGTTTTTGGTTATTGGACATTATCAAAAGGGCACATAGAAGAAGGTGAGAATGAAGAAGATGGTACAAAAAGAGAAATAAAAGAAGAGATCAATCTTGATATAGAAATAAAAGAAAAGCTCGGAGAGAATGAATATGTTGCTAGTCATCCAGAAAAAGGTAAGACTTTAAAGAAAGTAATATATTTCTTAGCAGAAAGTCCTTATCGAGAGCTTGTGCTTGAGAGTTCAGGTGGCCTTGATGGGGCAAGATGGTTCCAGCTTTCTGAAATTCCAGAGCTTCGTATTTATAACGACATTATTCCATTAATTGAAAAAGCAATTGATATTATTAGTAAAAAAAAGTAACTAGGGCCCTAGGCTTTAGGCTTTAGCAAAAATGCTAGCGCCTAGTGCCTAATGCCTATAATCAAAATGATTAACTTTTCAGATTTTGAGAAAAAAACTAAGGTAGTTTTTAAAGATAAAGGTTTACTCAAACAAGCTTTTATACATCGTTCTTATATTAATGAAAATCCAAATGTTGGGCTTTCGCACAATGAACGATTGGAATTTTTAGGCGATGCAGTGCTTGAGCTTATCGTTACAGATTTTCTTTATAAAAAATATCCTTCTTATACAGAAGGAGAATTGACTGCTATTCGTTCAGCTCTTGTGAATGCGATAATTATTTCTGAAATTGCTTTAAAAATAGGAATGAACGATTTCTTGCTTTTATCAAAAGGTGAGACAAAAGATGTTGGTAAAGCGCGTCAATATATATTGGCTAATACTTATGAAGCATATGTTGGTGCAGTTTATTTAGATCAAGGGTATGATGTCGCAAATAGATTTATTTCAGAATCTCTTTTGCATCATACAGATGAAATAGTTTCAAAGAAACTTTGGCGTGATGCAAAAAGTTTGGTTCAAGAAAAAGCTCAAGAATTCGTAGGGGTGACTCCTTCTTATAAAGTTATAAGTGAATCAGGTCCTGATCATGACAAGCATTTTACTGTAGGTATTTTGTTCGGAGGAGAATTAATAACAGAAGGAAAAGGGAAATCTAAACAAGAAGCTGAGCAAAAAGCCGCCGAATCTGCATTAAAAATCAAAAATTGGTTGGATTGAACCCGGAAGTAGATTTTGAGATAGATTATGAAAAGTGAAACAAAAAAATGTCAAAACTGTAAAAATGACTTCATAATAGAGCCTGAAGATTTTAATTTTTATGAAAAAATAAAAGTCCCTCCACCAACTTTTTGTCCACATTGTCGTTTTGTAAGAAGAATGGCTTATCGTAATGAAAGAACTTTATTTAAACGTTTTTGTGATTTATGTAAAAGAAATATTATATCAATATATCCCTCAAGTGTAGTTTTTCCAGTATATTGCAAAGAATGCTGGTATTTGGATAAGTGGGAAGCGACAGAATATGGTAGGGATTATGATTTTTCTAGGCCATTTTTTGAACAGTTAAAGGAATTATTTTTTTCTGTTCCTCATCTTGCAATTTGGCAGAGAAATGTAATAAATTCTGAATTTTCAAATATGATAGGTGAGTGCAAGAATGTTTATCTTTCTTCATCAGTTGTTCTTGGTAGTGAAAATGTTTTTTATTCAAAAATAGTTGATAAATCCAGTAATATTTTTGATAGTTATGGGATAAAAGATTCAGATAAACTATATGAAAATCTTGAATGTGAAAAAAATTATAATTCACAACATTTAATTCTTTCTAATAATTGCTTAGATTCTTATTTTCTTATTGATTGTAGAAATTGTAGTAATTGTATTTTATCCAATAATTTGCGTAATAAACAATATTTTATACGTAATAAAAAATATTCCAAGGAAGATTATTTTAAAGAGTTGGGAAATTTAAATTTAGGAAGTAGAAAATCACGTGAAATTTTAATAAAAGAATTTGAAAAAATAAAAAAGAATGCTATCTATCGTTTTGCTAATATTAACAAATCAATTAGTTCAACTGGAAACAATTTATTGAATGTTAAAAATTGTATAAATTGTTTTGATGTTTACAATACTGAAAATTCAAAAAATTGTTATCGTGTTATTTCCAATAAAGACAGTATGGATGTTGATTTTGGAGGAGTGGCAGAATTGCTTTATGAATATAGTACTGGTGCATTAAATGACTACAATGTTAGATTTTCATATTCAGCTATGGAGTCAGTGCAAAATGCCGAATATACGGAATCTTGTATTTCTTCATCTAATATTTTTGGATGTAACAGTTTAAAGAAAAAGGAATATGTAATTTTTAATAAAATTTATTCTAAAGAAGGATTTTACGAGCTTCGCGAGAAAATAATTGAGCATATGAATTCTATGCCATTTATTGGTAATAATGGCAGGGTATATAGATATGGAGAATTTTTTCCTGTAGAATTTTCTCATTTTTCATATAACGAAAGTTGTGCTCAAGATTTTTTTCCACTTACAAAAAATGAAATTCTAGAGAAGGGATATATTTGGCATGAGCCAGAAGAAAAAAATAATATCTACACTATTTCTGCTGAACTTATCCCGGACGATATAAAAGAAGTTGAAAATAAAATTTTAAATGAGGCCTTACAATGTTTACATAACAGGGAATGCAATCATCAATGTACGAAAGCATTTCGTTTAACACAAGATGAGTTTTCTTTTTACAAAGAACACAATATTCCAATTCCAAATAAATGTTACAATTGTAGATATTATGGAAGATTTCAAAAGATTTTACCTCTCAAACTCTGGTATCGAAAGTGTATGAAAGAAGGATGTAATAATGAATTTGAAACAAGTTATGATCCAGAAAGACCTGAAATCGTGTATTGTGAGCGTTGTTATCAGCAAGAGGTATATTAGTGATATAATCAAAGTTATGCGACTTAAGAATCTAGAAATAAACGGTTTTAAATCTTTTTCTAAAAAAACAACTTTGGAGTTTTTGAGCCCGATAGTTTCAGTTGTTGGTCCAAATGGTTCTGGAAAATCAAATGTCGTAGAAGCTATTCGTTTTGTGCTTGGAGAACAATCAATGAAATCAATGCGTGGAAAGCTAGGGCTAGATTTGATATTCAAGGGATCTAAATTTTTACCAAAAGGCTCAAGAGCATCAGTTACAATTTATTTTAATAATTCTGATAAAGTTTTTAAACTTTCAAATGAAGTTGGTGAGAATGTTGATTTGAATTACGATACTGTTTCTATCTCCAGAGAAGTATATTCTGATGGTGTTAATAAATATATTTTAAACGGTAGTGAAGTAAGATTGAAAGATATAAACAATCTTTTAGCTTCTGTTAATATTGGTTCTTCTGGTCACCATATCATTTCTCAGGGTGAAGCAGATAGAATTTTGAATGCGTCAGGAAAAGACAGAAGAGAAATGATAGAAGATGCCTTAGGTTTAAAAATTTATCAATATAAAATAAAAGAATCTGAAAGAAAACTTGAACGTACCAGTAATAATATGAAAGAAGTTTCTTTGCTTCGCAGAGAAAACGCTCCACACCTTAATTTTTTAAGAAAACAAGTTGAAAAATTCGAAAAAGCAAAAGAGATGAAGATAGATCTTCTTTCTTTGTATAGAGAATATTTAAAGAGAGAAGAAATTTATCTTGATAGTGAAAAAAATGTAATAAATTCTGATAAAAAAGATTTAGAAGAAAAACTTTCAGTTATAGAGCATAGTTTTTTGGAATTAGGGAGTAAGCCAGAAGAAAAGGAAAACAATGCTTATGGAGAAATGCGAGAGGAAGAAAGAAAAATATCAGAGCTAAGAACTCTTAAAGATGAATTTTCTAGAAAATTAGGACGTACACAAGCAATGCTTGAATTAAAAGAAAATAGAGTAAAAATGGCAGGTAAATGTCCAGTTTGCGGTAGTATTGTTGCGAAAAAAGAAGAAGATGAAAAAGAATTTGCTGAATTAAAAGATACAGAAAATAAAATCAAATCTGACATAGCTGATCTTATAGAAAAAGAGAAAGAATCACAGGCAAAAATAGAGTCATTCAAGATTGTTATAGACGTGGATAAAGATAAAAAAAGATCAGGAGATGTAAAAAGGCTTGAGTTAACAATGGATAAAAATAAAATTTTATCAGAACTTAATTTGGTAAAGATTAAAGAAGATCAACTTTCTCATATAGAAAATGATTTTTTGAATGAAATAAAAGAAGGTGGGGCATTAATAGGACAAGATATATTATCCTATAAAAATTTTCAAACTGAGATGGTTGATAGAAGCCTTCAAGAAGAAGTAAGAAGAAAAATTGAAAGAATAAAAATAAAATTAGAAGATGCTGGAATGGGTGGAGGAGTTGAAGTGATAAAAGAATTTGAAGAAGTAACAGAACGTGATAAGTTTTTGGAAAAAGAAATGGAAGATCTCTCAAAGAGCATAGAGTCATTACAGAAATTAATGGCAGATTTAAAAGAAAAGATAGATATAGAATTTAAAGAAGGTATTAAAAAAATAAATGTTGAATTTCAAGAACTATTTTCTCTTATGTTCGGCGGGGGAACAGCAAATCTTTTAATTACAACTGAAGATAAAAGAAAGAAAGATAAAGACGATGATTTTGCTGGAGACGTTGAGGAAAATGAAGAAGAAAAAATTGAACAGGGAATAGAAATAAATGTATCTTTACCTCATAAAAAAGTTAAAGAACTTCATGCTTTGTCAGGAGGGGAAAGATCTCTTACTTCTATCGCATTATTGTTTGCAATGTCACAGGTGAATCCTCCACCATTTTTAGTGCTTGATGAAACTGATGCCGCTCTTGATGAAGCAAATTCTCGTAAATATGGAGATATGTTAGAGAAGCTTTCAAAGCATTCACAGCTTATAGTTGTGACTCATAATCGTGAGACAATGAGTCGCGCTGGGGTACTTTATGGAGTGACAATAGGCGCTGATGGGGCATCTAAGTTATTATCTGTCAAGTTTGAAGAGGCTACAGCTATTGCAAAATAAGGGTTTTATAACTATTGACTTTATACTATATATGGTATATAATACATAAGGAGTATAGTTTTAGTTAAAAATTTAATAAAAACCAATAATTATGGAAAATTCAAATTTCAATTTACCTGTTTCTATTCAAAATGGACAAGAAGAAGTAAAAACAATTTCTTTTGGTGGAAGAATTATTTTTGGGATGTCAATGTTCTTTTGCTTGTTATTAGGAACACTTGCCTATCTTGACAGATGGGTACCATTCTTAAATCATTTATTGAAATAAAAAATTTTAATTAAAAAAACGTTGAGTATTTACTTGGCGTTTTTTTATTTTTTAAAAATCTATTTTTTCTTCTTTGGCTTTTGTTACTGTTTCTGGCTTAAAAACTTTATTTAGATTTACTATATTTTTCTTTATACTCATTGTTCCATTTTTATTTAATTTAATTTCAAGTAACATTCCTTCCATTGTATTTTCACTAAAATATTGATCAAAAATAAAATTACCCAGAGAATAAGCTATAAAGCCATCTTTGTAAATTTCAGTATCTTGCATTACATGCGGGTGAGTGCCTATTATTATTTTTGCTCCATTGTCTATTGCTTTGTGCGCCAAGTATTCTTGTCTGTCATTGTGTTTTGTTTGATACTCTTCACCGAAGTGAAATGTCACTATTAAATGATCAACTTGTTTGGAAGCATTTTTTATAATTTCTTCAAAACGTGGATTGTTCGTCAAAAGAAGTCCTGATTTATTTTCACTTGCTTGCATGTTTGGTCCAACATCAGAGAATCCCAAGTATCCTATTTTTATTTCATACTTTTCTATGATTACTGGCTGTTCTGCTTCTAATGTATTTATTCCGCCTCCAGTATAAAGAATTTCATTTTCTTTTAATCTCAGTAATGTGTCTGTGTATGCATCACGACCCCAATCTCCGACATGATTGTTCGCTACTGAAACAATACTTAACCCTGCGCCTTTCAATGCAGGTATTACAGAAGGATCCATTCTGAATGAATATAAATTTTTTCTGTCACTGCCTTTGTTTGAGGCTGGTCCTTCTAAGTTTGCAAAAGTAACATCAGCATCTTTTAATATATCTAAGTTTTCAAATAAAGAAGAGTAGTCCCCATTAAAATTTTTGTTTACTGAATTTTTAACTCCACGGTCTAGCATTATATCTCCGCCAAAGACTAGGTTTATAAAATTGGGATCTATGTCCTCTAATATTCCTCCTTTTTGTTTAACCCAAGCTAAGCTTGCGTCACTTTCCAATCCATAATATACATTTTTTGTTAAATAATTATAAATACTATTTGTGTCTTTATATCTGTCAGCGCTTCTTAAGATCACTATACCTATATTTCTATTGTTTTTGTTTTCAAGAGGAATAGAAAATATAGATAATGATGTTTGTTTTGATTCATCTATATATCCTCTTTTTCCGCCCATATAACCTTCAAATCTTAAGAACTGGCTATTGTTAAACCAAACATGTTTTTTATTATCAAAACTTCTTTTTGTTGTGATTGATAAAAGATCAGGTTTGTTTAATTTTAAGTATTTAGAAAATTTAAAAAGATCAGATACTGTTGATTGATTATGTTCTGAGAGTCCGCTTGGATCTTTAAAAGAAGTTGAAAAAAGTCCTAAGTCTTTTGCTTTTTCATTCATTTTTTCTATAAAAATATCTCTTCCAGAATATTCAGCTATTGCTTCAGCCGCGTCATTGCTTGATTCAAGTAAAAGAGGATATATCAAATCTCCAACTTTTATTTTTTCATTTACACGAAAGTTTCCATTCTCTCCGTATGTAGAGAGAGATCTATTTGATATTTTAGTTATTTCTTCTTGATTTTGATTTTCTTCTGAAACTGTGGCTGTCATAAGTTTTGAGACTGAAGCAATAGGAAATCTTTTATTTGAATTTTTTTGTAAAATAATTTCTCCAGTATCTAAGTCGCCGATGAAATAAGCTTCGGCATTTACTTTTAATTGTTTTTTTGGATCTTTTATAAAATAAAATTCTTTTGGTGTATTGTCTTCCAGTATTTCATTTTTATTTTGAATTATGTTTATATTTTGGGATATTTTTTTATAATTAATATTATTGGTAATTGTAAAAATAAAAAAAATACCAATTGAAATTGAAAAAATTGTCCAAAAAATATATTTTAATTTTGTTTTTAAATCTGGATTCATACCAATGCGTAATCTATTGTTTTTCTTTCTAGGTCAACACTTTTTACTTTTATTTTTATACGTCCGCCTAGACGATATTTTTTGTGTTTCTTTTTACCAACGAGTTCTATTTTCTTTTCATTAAAAATATAAAAATCATCTTTCAAATCTCGGACTTTTATCAAGCCTTCACATTTTGTTTCTATTTCTTCAACATAGATACCCCATTCTGTGATACCACTGATTACTCCTTCAAAACTTTTACCAATACGAGAAGACATATATTCTACTTGTTTGTATTTTATAGAAGACCGTTCTGCGTCAGACGCGCGTTTTTCTTGTTCGGAAGATTTTCTAGAAATTTGTTCATACATACTCCATTTTTCATTTGTAATTTTTTTGCCAGAGAGAAAATCTGTTAAAAGTCTATGAACTATTATATCTGGGTATCTTCTGATTGGGGAAGTGAAATGAGTGTAATATTCAAAAGCTAATCCATAGTGACCAATATTTTTTGTAGAATAAATTGCTTTTGCCATAGAGCGGATAACTGCGCGATGAATTGTATCTTTTGCATTATCTTTGGTGTCTTCTAAGTCTTTTAATATTTTGTTTATTTCGCTTGAAGGTATAACTTTATTTTTTAAGGATACTTTGTGGCCCAAACTTCGTAAAAAGAATGCTAAATCTGCCATTTTTTCTTCACTTGGGATATCATGTACACGATATACAAATACACCTTCTTTTTTAATGCCCTTGGATATTTTCTCTGCGACTTTTTTGTTTGCTAAAAGCATAAATTCTTCAATCAATCTATTTGAATCTCCACGTTCTTTTTTAATTACTTTTATCGGAACTCCTTTTTCATTTAAAACAAATTTTACTTCCACTTGATCAAGCGATATAGCGCCATTTTCAAATCTTTCTTTTGTTAGTTTTTTTGCTAAATTATTCAAAATAAAAAGTTCTTTATGAAATTTTGAATTTGTGTTTTTTATTGTTTCACCAGCTTCTTCGTAAGTGAATCTTTTGTGTGAGTGGATAACAGTGCGACCAAACCATTCACTTTTTATTTTTGCATTTTTATCAATAGTAAAAACTGCACTCATTGTGAGTCTGTCTTTATTTGGAACTAGGGAACATAAATCATTTGAAAGAATTTCTGGAAGCATTGGTATTGTGCGGTCAACTAAATATACAGATGTTCCACGTTCTTTTGCTTCATTATCAAGATCACTTCCACTTTTTACATAATATGAAACGTCAGCAATATGTATTCCTATTTCGTATTCATCTTTCGATAATTCTTTAAATGATATAGCATCATCGAAATCTTTTGCATCAGAAGGGTCTATCGTGAAGGTGAGTGTCTTTTTAAAATCTCGTCTTCCAGCATAATCTTTTTCTTTAATACCTTCTTGTTTTATTTTTTGCGCTTCATTAATAGTTTTTTGATTTAAGTTTGAATCAAAACCTTTTTCCATAGCAATTGCATGCATTTCTGTATCATTGTCGCCGGGTTTACCTAAAATTTTTTCAACTTTTCCTTCAGGTGCTTTTTTGGAATCTTCCCAAGAAAATATTTTAACAAAAATCTTATCTCCAACTTTTGCCCCATTTAACATATTTTCAGGTATTAAAATATCCGTATACATTCTTGTATCATCTGGTTTGAGAAAAAATATTCCATTTTCTTCTTCTAAAACTCCAGCAAAACCATTTTTTGCGCGCGAGATTATTTTTGATATTTCTCCAGTAATACGATCGTGCATTTTAGGATGAATTAATACTGCAACAGTATCTCCGTGTAATGCTGTATTTAAATGTTTAGAATCAATTTCTATGTCTTCGTCTTTTCCTTCTATTTTTACATAGCCAGTTCCTTTTGAAGAGATAGAAATGACACCTTCTAATTTATTAGTTATTTTGTGTGTTTTTTTGCTCATTAGTTTTAAATATAACATATAACTTGCCCCGTAGTGAATCGCTAGAGGCAGTTCTACTATGGGGTTTGCCTTTTTTATAAATTATGATAGACTGTTTTCATGTTAAAAATAAGATTACAGAGAATAGGTAGAAAAAATGATCCAGCGTTTCGTGCTGTTTTGACTGATTCAAAAAATAGTACAAAAAGCGGAAGATTTTTAGAAATAGTTGGTACTTATAATCCAAAAGCTGGGGAGACAAATTTTAAAACTGATAGAATAAAATATTGGGTTTCAAAAGGCGCTCAACTTTCTGATACTATGCACAATTTCTTAGTGCATCAAAAAGTTATAGAAGGGAAGAAGAAAAATGTATTGCCTAAGAAAAAGCCAACTTTGAAAAGAAAGGAATTGAAAGCTAAGAAATAAAAAGATATAATATACTGTAAGCAGTTGCTTTGGTCGGAACACTGCAATGATTAAAAATATTTATTCTGAACATTATGCAAGACGCTGATAAAGAATTTCTAGAATATGTAGTAAAAGCTCTTGTTGACAATCCGAACGATGTAAAACTCGATCGTACTGTTGATGAAATGGGAGTGCTAATCAGTCTTACTGTAAATCCTGCCGATATGGGTAAAATCATCGGAAGAATGGGAAATACTGCAAAGGCTATCAGAACACTTCTAAGAGTTATTGGAATGAAGAATAATGCTCGCGTTAATCTAAAGATTAACGAACCAGAAGGAAGCACAAGACCTGAAAGAACAGAAAGTTCTTCTATGAGTTCAACAAAAACTGTTGACCAAGCTATGGAAGATTTAAAAGGAATATAGTTTTTTAAAAAAAGAGCGAATACAAAAGTTTTCTGGCAAGCAAAAAGAATCCAGTGCTTGCAGGCAAAAATTTTTGTATTCGCTCTTTTTGTTTGACAAATTGTACAATAAAAATTAAGATAAAAGAAAAAAGTATGAACATTAAAAATTAAAAAATATGATATTAGATCTAATTTTAAAGGGTAATTTTTATGAATTAAAAATTCATAGAAAATTCTTTCAAAATGAATCAATTCCACTTGAACTTTTTCAAGAAGAAAATCAACTGACAAAAAAATATTCTTATTTGGGAATTTTTCAAATAAAAGGTAATACTTTTGGTTTTGATGGTTGTTTTGTAAAACAAAAAGGTTCTAATGATGAATATGTAATTTACAAATTTGATTTTCCAAAATCAGAAGATGATTATTATTTGGGAATGAGAAAAATGATGCTTACTATGTATTTATCTACTTACTATGTTGTAGAACAAATGCATTATGCAAAAGAATTTTTCAATGACACAATTTGGGACGACCAAGCATTTTCTTTTGTCATTTTTGATGGTAATAGTGGTTTTACTGGTGGTTATGCTATTGGTGGTCAAATTTATTCTTGGATTAAAAGAAAGTTGCTTGCTCTTAATGAAGAAGACTTAATAAATTTAAATAAATATGTTGAGTTTGAGGTAAATAGAATAAGTAATTATTTTTTTAAAAAAGATGCTAAGTATAGTCAAATAACCATTACTCAAAACTCCATATTTATTCAGGTAAATATGCAAGGTAGGTGGATTTCATGGACTAATTCAAGAGATATTTTTAAAAAAGAAGAATTTAGTTCTCACAACATTGACTTTCATAGTGATCAAGAATTATGTTTTGTTGCTATTGTTGCTATAAATACGTGGCTAAGAGAACATTAATAAACTAAAGGGCTTCAAATGAAGCCCTTTTTTGTTTGACAAAATATGTGATAAGTAGTAATCTAATTATAAATAGAGTTCTAAACAATTAAATATATAAAAATATGAAAACATTTGAATGGGTTGCTGTCATTGATAGCACTTCTAAATTCGGGAAGTTAATGAAAAGATTTTTCAAAAATAAAAATCTAAATGAAAAGATAAGATTATTTAATAAAGCAAAATTATTAAATATGTTTTTTGCCACAAAACGTATTGCTATTTATTCAATTTGGGATAATTTTTATAATCTTAGTGGTCATACTTGTTATCGTAATGATGCTTTTTATATGGCATTTCATTGTGGTTTGCATACACTTAATAAATATAGTTCTGGATTAATAAAGAATGGGATGTTGGGATACTTTGAAAAAGTAACTCATGATGGATTGCCACTTTTTCAACTTCTTCAGGATGAAGGATTTGTTGAAGCTGATGATCTTAAATCTGTATTAGAATCAAAAAATGGAAGATATTATTTTTTATCTCCAAAAGCTGTTTTCAAAATTGCTGAAGCTTGTAAGATGTCTAAAAAAGAAGTAGAGTGGATTGCTTTCAAGATTTGTTTTTCTTTGGTGAATTATGATTCATCACATCCATCTAGTGAGTTTGATCTTGATTGTTCACCATCAAGAAATCATGAATTTGTGATGGAAATTGCAAACAAATATCTTTCTGTAAAGATGAAAACATTTTTAGTAGATTATCTTGATATAAAGATTCCAACAGAAGCATAAATGTTCAATAAGAAATTTTACAAAAGTCCTCAAAATTGAGGACTTTTTATTTTTAAATTTTTAGTCTATAGTGTTTTTATGCGTTTTCATATAATTACAATTTTTCCGGAGATTTTTGACTCATATTTAACTGAGTCTATTATTGGGCGGGCTATAAAAAATAAGCATATTTCTGTTAAGTTTTATAATCCTAGAGATTATGTAAAATCTCAGAATAAGGCGAATTATAAGCCTGTAGATGATAGACCATATGGTGGAGGACCTGGAATGATAATGCGAGCTGAGCCAATTCTTAAAGCAGTAGAAAAAGCAATTTTGGTAGCTAGTAAAGTTTCCTCGGGTCCTCAGTTTGGAGCCAGACCAGCTCGGAAACTTTCTAGCCACCAAAATAAAATTTTAATTATTAATTTTGTACCAAGTGCAGAAAAATTTACTACAACTTTTGCAAAAAAAGTTTCAAAAAAATATACAGATATTATTTTAATTTGTGGAAGGTATGAAGGTATTGATGCACGAGTAGATAAAATCCTTCGACAAGCTCAGGACAAGTTTTTAAAATTTAAAAAAATTTCAATAGGGGATTATGTATTAACTGGAGGAGAACTTCCAACGATGATTTTAGTAGATTGTATTTCTCGCCAGATTCCTGGGGTTTTAGGTAAGTATGAATCTCTGGAAGAAGAAAGAGTTTCTTCTAGTGAATTTTATACTCGCCCAGAAAAATTAGTTTATAAAGGAAAAAAATATAATGTGCCAAAAGTTTTACTTTCAGGGAATCATCAATTGATTGAACAATGGAAAAAGTCTAGTAAAAAATAAAAAATCTTGAGGTTTATCTCAAGATTTTTTTAAGTTGTTGCGAATTTGTATTCTTTTTCTTTATCATAATAAAATACGTCATGCATTTTATTACTAATAATTTTTCTTATTTTTCTTTTTAATTTAAAAGAAAAAAATTGAATTTTAATATAAATTTCAATATCTCTACCTTTAATTTCTGATTTTCCTGATATTGCTTTTTTGTTTATGATAAAATTAAATTTTCCTAATTTATTTTCTTCTAAATTTAAAATTAAATTTTTATGTTCCAATGCTGTTTCTTTTAAAAGCAAACCAAGTCTTTCAGAAATTTGTTTTTCTGAAAGAAAATGTGTGTATAATATTTTCATATTGTAATGTTTTTTATGTTAAGGAATTAGTTTCTTAAAAGTATAGCACATTACTTACTAGTAATTTAATTAATATCCCCAACACATATTTGACTTTTTTAATTTAATGATTATACTTACTTTGATTGATAGATTGAGTTTTGACTGCATTCTTTATATATTATAAGGTTTTTAACTTAATCATAATTCTAAATAAATTTTAAAGAAGCTTAAAAAGCGTTTTCCTTTTTGTTTTTTTTAGAGAAAACTATCTATGCAAACACAAACCAAGCGTCCAAAGAAGTATTTTTCAAGGTATAAGAAGCCATTAATAGAATTTCCTAATTTGATAGAAGCGCAAGTAAAATCTTTTAAATGGTTAGTAGAAACTGGCATAGGGGAAGTGTTTAAAGAATTTTCCCCAATCTCTGATTATTCCGGTAAAAAATTTCAACTTGATTTTACATCTTTCTCTCTTGGTGAACCTAAGTTTGATGAAGGTAATGCAAAAATAAACAAGCTCTCCTACGAAGGTCTTTTAAAAGCTCGTGTGAAATTAACAAATAAAATTTTAGGAACTGTTAAAGAACAGGAGATTTTTATATCTGAGATGCCTTTGATGACATCACACGGAACTTTTATAATAAATGGTGTTGAGCGTGTTATTGTCCCTCAGCTTGCCAGATCTTTCGGTGTATTTTTTACAGAATCTGAAAGTAAAGGTAAGAGATATTTTGGCGCAAAAGTTATTCCTGCTCGTGGAGTTTGGATTGAAATAGAATCTGAATCTGATGGAGGAATTTATATAAGAATAGATAAAAAGAGAAAGTTTCCAGCAACTGCATTACTTCGTGCGATGGGTTTTCACTCTGATGAAATGATATTAAAAGCATTTGGAAAAAATGCTACTTACGAAGAAGCTATGAAAGCTTGTTTAGCCAAAGATCCAGCTAAGACTGTGAACGATGCGTATATTGAAATATATAAACGTTTAAGAGACGGAGATATGGCGACAGCTGATAATGCTAAAGAATTTTTCGATGCATTATTTACTTCAGAAAGATATGACCTTTCTCCAGTTGGAAGATTTCGTTTTAATAAAAGATTTGAAAAGCCAATGGATGAGGTGGAATTATTAAGAAGAACTATTTCAAAAGAAGATTTAATTACTGTATTTAGTAATATTATAGATTTAAATAATGATCCACAAGCTAAAGCAGACGATATAGATCACTTGGGTCAAAGACGTGTGCGTTTCGTTGGAGAAATGCTTCAACAAAAAATTCGTACAGGTATGATGCAAATTAAGAGAAATATTCAAGACAGAATGTCTACTATTGATGTTGATACTGCAATGCCTATACAAATAATAAATCAGCGTCCACTACAAGCTCGTATTAAAGAATTTTTCACAACAAACCAACTTTCACAATTTATGGCACAGGAAAATGTGCTTTATGAGATGGAACATTTGCGTACTTTGTCAGCGCTTGGACCCGGAGGTCTCACACGTGAAAGAGCAGGACTAGAAGTTCGTGACGTGCATCCTTCTCACTATGGAAGAGTTTGTCCTATACACACACCAGAAGGTCCAAACATTGGACTTATTTTACATATTTCTACTTATGCAAAAATAAATGATTTTGGAATTATTGAAACTCCTTATATAAAAGTAAAAAATGGAAAGATTACAGGAGAAGTTGTTTATTTAAACGCTCTTGAAGAAGAAAAATACAATATTGCGCATGCTGGAATTCCTTACGATGAAGATGGAAAAATAACAGAAGATAAAGTTGAAGCTAGAGTAAAAACTGTACCAGGTATGATTTCAAAAAATGAAGTTGATTTTATTGATGTTGCTACAAATCAAGCTTTTTCTATTGCAACATCTTTAATTCCATTTCTAGAACACAATGATGCAAACCGTGCACTCATGGGATCAAACATGCAGAAGCAAGCAGTTCCATGTGTATTGCCTGAAGCGCCACTCGTTGCAACAGGTGTTGAAGAATTAGCATCACGTGATTCAGGTAGATTGGTAATAGCTATAGAAGAAGGAGTAGTTTCTTATTTAGATGCTAAAAAAATAATAGTAAAAGGAAAATCTGAAAAAACATATCCACTTGTTAATTTTTTAAGAAACAATAATTTCTCCGCATTTCATCAGAGACCAGCAGTAAACATAGGGGATAAGGTTAAAAAAGGTGATGTGTTAGCAGACACTTCAAGTACAGTAAGCGGACAGATTTCAATCGGACAAAATATTTTTGTTGCGTTTTTATCATGGAGTGGATCAAACTATGAAGACGCTATAATAGTTTCTGAAAGATTAGTTAAAAATAGCAAATTTACTTCTATTTACGTAGAAGAATTTATTTGTACAGTTCGTGATACAAAACTTGGACCTGAAATAACAACTCGTGATATTCCAAACATTGGTGAACTTAAACTTAAAGATCTAGATGAAGATGGAATAGTTCGTGTTGGAGCAGAAGTTCGCGAGAATGATATTTTGGTTGGTAAAATTACTCCAAAAGGTGAGAGTGAATTAACTCCTGAAGAAAGATTGCTTCGTTCCATCTTTGCTGAAAAAGCTCGTGATGTAAAAGATACATCATTGCGCATGGAACATGGAAAACGTGGACGTATTATTGGTGTGAAAATTTTCTCACGTGATTTAGGACATTCTCTTGAAGCAGGAATTATTAAAAAAATAGTAATAGAAGTTGCTCAAATAAGAAATATTTCTGTTGGAGACAAGCTTTCTGGACGACACGGAAACAAAGGTGTTATATCAACAATTCTTCCAGAAGAAGATATGCCATATATGGCAGATGGTACACCAGTAGATATTATTCTTTCACCACTCGGTGTTCCTTCTCGTATGAACTTGGGACAGATTTTAGAAATACACCTTGGTATGGCTGCAAATAGTTTAGGATATCAAGCTATCGTTCCTCCATTTTTAGGAGCAAAACATGAAGAAATAAGTGAAGAATTAAAGAAAGCAGGTCTTCCAGAAAATGGCAAGATGAAACTTTTTGACGGACGAACAGGAGAGAGTTTTAATCAAGATGTAGCTGTTGGTTATATGTATATGTTGAAACTTCACCACATGGTTGAAGATAAAATACATATGCGTTCAATAGGTCCTTACTCTTTGATTACTCAACAGCCACTTGGAGGAAAGGCTCAAGGTGGAGGACAAAGATTCGGAGAAATGGAAGTGTGGGCGCTTGAAGGTTATGGCGCATCTTATACGCTTCGTGAAATGTTAACTATTAAGTCTGATGATATTATGGGTCGATCTGCAACTTTTGATTCTATTATAAAAAATGAAGTTATTAAATCACCAAATTCTCCAGCTTCATTTAATGTGATGTTAAATTATTTAAGAGGACTTGCGCTTGATGTAAGTTTGAATAAATCTTCTTCAGATAAAGAGTAAAAATATTAAGAATAAAAAATAAATTAAAATATATGAAAACTTTAAATACAACTGAATTTGATAACATTACATTAAGACTTGCTTCACCTGAGCAAATTAAAGAATGGTCTTATGGGGAAGTTACTAAGCCTGAAACGATAAATTATCGTACAGGCAGATCTGAACGTGGCGGTCTCTTTGACGAAAAGATATTCGGTCCAGAAAAAGATTACGAATGTTATTGTGGAAAATATCGCAGGATTCGTTATAAAGATATTATTTGTGAAAAATGCGGAGTTGAGGTTACTCGTTCTGCTGTAAGACGTGAGAGAATGGGGCATATTGAACTTTCTACACCAGTTTCTCATATTTGGTTTTTGCGTGGGGTGCCATCTAGAATGAGTATTCTTCTTAATATTTCTGTTTCTGATCTTGAAAAGGTAATTTATTTTGCTGGATATATAATTACTGAAGTTTTTGAAAAAGAAAAAGAAATAATTATTCAAAATTTGGATAAAGAATATAAAGTTAAATTAAAAAATTCTGCAGATGATGACACTCGTGAAAAATTAAAAACATTACTTTCTATTACGAAAAAAGAGATTGGGGAAATTTATGAAGGAAAAGTTTTAAATGAAATTTCATTTCACCATTATTCCTTAAAATATGGTACATGCTTTGAAGCAAATATTGGCGCTGAAGCTATTTATTCTATTTTTAAGAATTTAGATTTAAATAAACTTAAAATTCTTACCGAGACGATGATTGAAAAATCTAGTGTTGCAGAAAAAGAAAAATTACAAAAAAGACTTTCTCTTATTAGGGCTATGACATATGCCGGTATTCGTCCAGAATGGATGTTTCTTACTATTATTCCAGTTATTCCACCAGTTCTTCGTCCAATGGTTGCGCTTGATGGAGGACGTCATGCTACAAGCGATTTAAATGATCTTTACAGACGCGTGATAAACAGAAATAATCGTTTGAAGAAATTGAAAGAAATAAATGCTCCAGATGTAATTTTAAGAAATGAAAAAAGAATCATTCAAGAAGCAGTAGATGCTTTAATTGATAACTCTATAGCAAAACAAAATGATTCTGCTGCTATGAGTCAATCTCAAAAGCGTCCATTGAAATCATTGTCTGACAATTTGAAATCGAAGCAAGGTCTTTTCCGTCAAAACTTGCTTGGTAAGCGTGTAGATTATTCTGGACGTTCCGTTATTGTTGTTGGTCCTCAGCTTAAATTAAATCAGTGTGGTTTGCCAAAACATATGGCTCTTGAGCTTTTCAAACCTTTCGTAATTTCAAAAATCTTACAAGCAGAATTAGCATTCAATATTCGTGGAGCTAATAAATTAATAGAAGAGAGAACACCAGAAGTTTGGGCAATGCTTGAAGAAGTGATACAAGGTAAATATGTTCTTTTAAACCGCGCTCCAACTTTGCACCGTTTGGGTATTCAAGCTTTCAATCCTATTCTTATTGAGGGTAATGCTGTTCAAGTGCATCCCCTTGTTTGTCAGGCTTTTAATGCGGACTTCGATGGAGACCAGATGGCTGTTTATCTTCCTCTTTCAGAAGAAGCGCAAAATGAAGCAAAAGAATTAATGGCTGCAAATAAGAACTTACTTAAACCTCAAAATGGAGATCCAATAGTTCATCCAAGTAAGGATATGGTTTTAGGTTCTTATTGGATGACAAAATCTGTTGATGGAGAACCTGGAGAAGGAAAGTATTTTTCAAGTCCAAATGTGGCTATTACTGCATATAAATTTGGGGTTGTTTCTCTTAGAGCAAAAATTAAAGTAATGGCTACTGATACTATTAAGTATAAAAAATTTAATGGTGAAATTTTTGAAACATCTGTTGGAAAACTTTTATTCAATAGTATTTTGCCAAAAGATTTTGCTTATGTTACAGAGGAAATGACTCAAAAGAGATTGTCTTCGCTTGTTGATGAACTTATTATGTTTTATGGTGTTGATAAGACTCCACCAATATTGGATAAAATTAAAGAATTTGGTTTTAAATATTCAACAGTTTCTGGTACGACTTGGGGATTAGACAATGTTAAAGTTCCAGTAGAAAAACCAAAAATAATAGCTGACAGTAAAAAACTTGAAGATGAAGTTATTTCTCAATGGAGCGATGGTCTTTTGTCTTTAGATGAAAGATATCAAAAGATTATTGAAATCTGGACTCAAGCTAAAAAGAATTTAGAAAAAGTTTTACCGAATACTCTTGATAAAAATGGTTCAACTTATGATTTGTTTACTTCTGGAGCTCGTGGAACTATGACAAGTTTAGTTCAGATGACAGGTATGAAAGGACTTATCCAAAACAATCAAGGAAAGACATTGGAATTTCCTATTATTCCTTGTTATCACGAAGGACTTTCTCCAATTCAATATTTCGTTACTACTCACGGTGCTCGTAAGGGTGCTTCAGACACAGCTTTAAATACCGCTAAAGCTGGATATCTAACTCGTAGATTAGTTGATGTTGCGCAAGATGTTGTAATAACAGAAGAAGATTGTGGTACAAAAGAAGGTAAAATAGTAAAACGAGAAAATATTTCTGGAATTGAAATTCCACTTTCAAAAAATATTCGTGGACGTGTTTTAGCAACTGATCTTAAAGATAAAAATGGAAATGTGGCTTATAAAAAAGGATTTTTAATTACTAAAGAAGAAGCATATAATATTGAAGGAGCAGGATTTACTGAAGTATTCGTTCGTTCTCCTTTAACTTGTCGCACTACTCATGGTATTTGTCAGATGTGTTACGGATTGGATTTGGGAAGAAATCATTTAGTTGATTTGGGAGAAGCTGTAGGCATAATCGCAGCGCAAGCTATCGGTGAACCAGGCACACAGCTTACACTTCGTACATTTCATGCTGGAGGAGTCGCAGGTACTGACATCACTACAGGTCTTCCACGTATTGAAGAAATTTTTGAAAGAAGAATTCCAAAGAATCCGGCAGTTGTTTCTCAAACAGATGGAGAAGTTATTGAAATTAAAGATAAAGATGGAAAAGAAAAAATCATAAAAGTTCTTTCAGATTCAAAAGTTGATGGAAAACCAAATGAAATAGAATATGTTGCGCCATTCAGAAGAATACCTTTAATTAAAGTTGGCAGTAAAATTAAGAAAGGAGAACTTCTAACAGACGGATCTGCTGATATTGCCGAAATATTCAAATATGGAAATAAAGAATTGGTGGAAGAATATATAATTAGAGAAATAAATAAAGTTTACGAATTACAAAGCGCGTCTATTGCAAGAAAGCATACAGAGATAATTGTCCGTCAAATGTTCTCACGCAGGAAAATAAAAGATACTGGTGAAACTAATTTCTCTATCGGTGATATTGTTGAAAATTCTGCGCTTATTGAAGAAAATGAAAGAGTTGCTAAAAATGATGGAAAACAAGCTAAAGCTGAAATAATAGCGCTTGGTATTACGGAAGTATCTCTACGCACTAAGAGTTGGTTGTCTGCCGCTTCATTCCAAAATACAAATAGAGTTCTTATTGAAAATGCCATTAAAGGCGGAGTAGATTATCTAAGAGGATTAAAAGAAAATGTTATTATTGGACGCTTAATTCCAGCAGGAACTGGATTTAAGAAGAATGCAGTTTCATCTGCAAAAGAAGAATAATTTTTAATTATTTATGAACTCTCCAGTACAACAAATTAAGGAGAGGCTTTCGATAGAAGATGTAGTCTCTTCATATATAAAATTAGATCGTGTTGGCTCAAATTTAAAAGCCAAATGTCCTTTTCACAATGAGAAAACACCATCCTTTTTTATTTCTCCTGACCGGGGAGGCTATTATTGTTTTGGTTGCGGAGCAAAAGGAGATATTTTTACTTTTGTTGAAGAATTTGAAGGACTTGATTTTAAAGGCACGCTTAAACTTTTAGCAGACAAAGCTGGAATTAAACTTGATGATTATAATTTTAAAGATGAAAGTGAAAAAGAAAAATTATACAGAGCGATGGAAGAAGCAACGAAGTTTTTTGAAAATAATTTAGTTGGGAATAAAGATGTATTAAATTATTTAAAATTACGTGGTTTAGAAGATAAAACGATAAAAAATTTCAGAATTGGTTTTGCAAATAATGATTGGCGTTTACTTTTTAATTATTTAAAATCAAAAAACTTTAGTGATAAAGAAATAGAACTTGCTGGGCTTGCTAAAAAACCTGATGACAAAAGCAAAGCCATGTATGATAGATTTAGGGGTAGAATAATGTTTCCAATTTCGGATTCAAGTGGGAGAGTGATAGCTTTTTCTGGAAGGATTTTTATTGACGACGGAAAGTCAGCAAAATATCTAAACAGTCCTGAAACTCCAATTTTTAGTAAGTCCGCAGTGTTATATGGTTTAGATAAAGCAAAAGAATCAATTCGCAAGAATAATTTTTCTATTTTAGTTGAAGGACAATTTGATTTAATATTGTCTCATCAAGCAGGATTTAGGAATACAGTTGCCACTTCTGGCACAGCTCTTTCAGATTCTACTTTATCTAAAGAAAAAGTTGTTTCTAATTTAGGCTTGATTCGTCGTCTTTCAGGCAATATTGTACTCGCTTTTGATGCAGATAAAGCGGGATTTAGTGCGGTTAATCGTGCTAGTAAAATCGCTTTATCTTTTGGAATGGATGTGAAAGTGGCTTCTATGGATGATGGTGTTGATCCAGCTGATTTGATTTCTAAAGGTGGTAATGATAAATGGAAAGAAGCCATTAAAAATTCAAAACATATAATAGAATTTCTTTTAGATAAAGTTTTAAAAAATTACGGAAATGATATGCGTAAGGCCGGGAGAGAAATAAAAGAAAAAATATTACCTTATGTGAATGCTTTGGATAGTTCAATTGAAAAAATGCATTTTATAAAAAAAATAAGTGATGCGTCTCAAATACCAGAACAAGCTTTAAAAGATGATTTGAAAAAAGTTGAAGAAGAATTAAAATATGAAATAAGAGAAATAAAAGATATAAAAGAAGTTGAAAAAAATATTTTTAAAAAAGACAATATATTACACAGATTATTAGGAATAATACTTTGGCAAGAGACATTAGTAGAAAAAATAGTTGATTTTGAAAGTATTTTAAAAGAAATTGCAGATACTTTAAATAGTACATCAGAAAAAGTATTAGAAAAAACGAAAGATAATAGAGAAGACTTGATTTTTGAAGCAGAAGTTTTTTATGGCAAAGATGCTGATTTAAAAAAGGATGTTAGAGAATTACTTAATAATTTTAAAGAAGAATATTTAAAAGAAGAATTATTTTGTAAAATGAAAGAATTGCATATATCTGAGATAGAGAAAGATAAGTTAAAATCAATTGAAATTTTAAAAGAAATAAATATTATAAATAATAAAATACAAAATATTAAAAATGGTCGTTTAAATAAATAAAATTAATTTATGAATCCCGTTAGAAATCAAAAAGTTAAGTAATTTTTCACGGGATAAATAATTATGGAGTATATAAAAGTCATTATTAATAAATTAACTACGGAGATCTAAAGATTTCCTATTTCTAACGGGATGAAAAAAATAAAAGTAAAAAAAGTAAATAAGAAACCAAAAACAAAAGCTAAAAAAATTGTTAAAAAAGCTAAAAAAAGTATTAAGAAAGTAAAAAAAGTTTTATCAAAGAAAGATAATAATAAAAAATTAACCGCAGCAGAAAAAAAAGTTAAAGAATTTACACATTTAGCAGATGAGCTTATAGAAAAGGGACGTAAAAGAGGATTTATCATCTATGATGAAATATTAAAAACTTTTCCTGATATTGAAAATAATATTTTATTTTTAGATGAACTTTATGAGAAATTTAGTGTTGTTGGTGTTGATGTTTTAGAAGGAGGTAATTTGCTTAATCTTGATAATGATATTAATGATAAGGATTTAAATAAATCAACTATTCATGATTCCATACAAATGTATCTTAAAGAAATCGGTCAATATCCGCTTATTCATGCCAGTGACGAAAAAGATTTAGCAAAACGTATAGAAAATGGAGATGAAGAAGCAAAAAATTTACTTGCTCGCGCAAACTTACGTTTAGTTGTTTCAATTGCAAAAAAATATGTTGGCAGAAGCGCCAATCTAAGTCTGCTTGATTTAATTCAAGAAGGGAATTTGGGTTTATTTAAGGCTGTTGAAAAGTTTGATTGGACAAAAGGATATAAATTTTCCACTTATGCCACTTGGTGGATTCGTCAGTCTATAACTCGCGCATTAGCTGATCAATCTAGAACTATTCGTATTCCAGTGCATATGGTTGAAACTATTTCAAAATATAAACAAGTGCACAGAAGACTTAGTCAGGATTTAGGCAGAGAGCCATTAGCAGAAGAAATTGCAACTGAAATGGGAATACCAGTTGAAAAAATTCATGTTATAGAAAATATAAGTCAGGAAACAATTTCACTTGAACAACCTATTGGAGATGATGACGATAAATCAACATTAGAGAATTTTATTCCAGATGATAAAATTTTGCGTCCAGATCAAGATTCTTCTCGCAGGATTCTTTCTGATCAAATTCGTGAAGTTTTAAATGAACTTAATCCAAAAGAAAGAAAAATTCTTGAAATGCGTTATGGCTTGATTGATGGTATACAGCATACATTAGAGAGAGTAGGGGAAGAATTTGGAGTTACTCGTGAGCGTATTCGTCAGATTGAAGCAAAGGTGCACGAAAAACTTCGTCATCATGAAAAAATCGCTCGCTTAAAAAATTATTTTGATTAAATAAAAAGATTGTGAATTAGACTACGAATTTGTTATAATTTACTTATAAATTTTTTATGTATGAACAAAATTTAACCACAAATCGAGAGAGAGAGAGAGAGAGTAGCTTCAGCTCTAAAAATATTTTTGGGTTGTTTTTTTATAATAATTTTTATTTTTGGATTGGTTGTTTTAACAAAAGTAAACGCTGATGCCGATCAAATATATTTGCATTATGCAGATAATACAGCTGGAGCAAAAATTTTAGATATTTATCAAAAAAAAGCTAATGCTGGTACCAATTCTGATAAATGGTTCCGTTGGGAGTTTTTTCAATATACTAGTGACGCTTGGGATTTACAACAAAACTCGGTTGGTCATGTTTCTACCTTAGATCTACAAACAACTAGAGATGACTTTACTTATGTGAATGGTTCTGGCGATGCAGGAACTTGGACTGATGTTACTGTTGGTAATATTGTGGCTAAACGAAGAATCTCTTCAACAAACTATGAACCATACAGTGCTTATGCCACCTATACAGCTACTGATAACTATAATGATGTCTATTTAGGTGTTCATATGGTTGGTACTGTAGGTGGTGTGATAAGGGTAAAAATTAATGGTGTTGTTTCGACAAATAATTTAGTTGGGTTAAATACCACTATGGGGTTAAATACAAATGGGGAATTCGACGAGGGACATTATTTAACAGACAATGTTAATCCTCGATGGATTCATATTGCTACAAATATTAACACTGGTGATGTAATTACAATTGAAGTAAAAGGTAGTACTGACGCACACAATAGACATGACATCACTGGATTGAAATTATATAAGGATGCAAATCCAGGTGATGCCAATTGGGTCTATTTAAAATCTCATGATGTAATGGATAATCCAAGTGAACAATATGTGGCGATCAGTGGTAATATCCCCGGTCAAGCTGTTGGATATAAATTTGGAATTGCTCATGGACACGAATATAACGCGGCCATTACCATTAATTTAGATGGCACTGCTTATGTTTTAGATTCTGATTTGTCATACAACCAAGTTATTATTGGAAATACTTTAGACATTACTGGCATTTCCACTTGTTATGGAGATACAAAAACTACTGATGATTTTGGTACTTTAACTCGAGCTATGGTATTTGAGGGGAATACTTTAATTGAATCGTGGGCATTAGCTTTTACTACCGATTTTCAAGTTGCAAATGTTTATACTACAATGTGGCCAGCCGATTATAGCACCGATAAATTATTTCGCTATGTAAAATTTAGTGATAATTTCGTTGTTGACCTTCCGAATGATGGGGTTGTTTTTCCAATGCAAGTTGGCCCAAGTGTTGCTAGTGGACGAATGGAATATTTTGGTGGAACAGCAAACTTAAAAGTTACCATACAAACTACCGCCCCATTGCAAGAAGAATGGATTACAAATAATGGGCAAAAAAGTTATTTTCGTGGTTCTACAAATCACTATGTTGGTTCGTTCCATAATGGTGATTCTTTTAGCAGTACTGCTACTATCACTTTAAATTACGAAACTCCAACTGATGTAGATTGGTCTGGTAAAACTTTATATATTGCAAAAAATAAAACGATAAGTACGAATGATGATTTTGTTCCTTTTGATGGTAAGGGTTTAGTAACAAAGTTTATGGCAGGTAGTAATCTAGGACTGACCTTTAATAATTTTGCACCAACAAAAACATATTTTACAAGTCAAGATGATGACAGTATTGGAATTGAGGAACGAAGTTCTGACCACTCTCCAGCGAAAGAGGATTGGGCAGGAATTTCGGTGAGTGGTGTGGCTAGTGCTACTCATAATATATTTTCTTATGGTACAACAGGTTTAACTTTAATTGGTAATGCTAATGCATATAATAATAGTTTTAATCAAAACACCACAGGTATTAATGCCTCATCAGGTTCAACAGTAAGAAATAATGCGTTGGTAAATATTACAACTTATACAACTGGTGCAGGGGATTTTGATTACAATTATTTTTCAGGAAATACAGAAACTCATGGTAAATCAGGTGATCCTTTATTTATTAATGCTACTAATGCGAATTTTTCACTACAATCAACCTCTCTTGCAATTAACTCAGGAACCAACGTTTCTCTCACTAGTGATTATTTAGGAAACCCAATAGTAGGACTTCCAGATATAGGAGCATACGAATTCCAAGCTCCAACAGTACCAACTTCACTTTCTCAATACAAATCAGATGGAACAACAGCAATAATTTCTGGAACTTTCACGAATGAAAATAGTGTTGTTTTGAAATTCAATATGTCTTCATCAGAATATAATTCATCTGATTCACTAACTCCACAAGTCGAGATTCAAGAATTAGGTACTGCATTTACGAACATTGTTACTAACTCCGGAGATGCGGTTGCTTACTCAGGTTCGGGAGTAACAGGAACAGTTTTGGTTACTGGCTTAACGAGTGGCAAAACATATCATTGGCAAGCAAGAATAAGTAATTCGGCTGGACAAAGTTCCTGGGTTGCCATGGGAGGTAGTCCAGATTTTCAAGTTGATACAACAATTCCAGTAATTACCTTACTTGGGGAAAGTTCAATTACTTTAACAAATGAACAATCATACACAGATGCAGGAGCTACAGCGATAGACAACATTGATGGAGACATTACTTCTTCCATTATCACAGTTAATCCAGTAGACGTAACTGTACCAGGAACATATACTATAACTTACAATGTTACAGATGCTACTTTAAACGTAGCCACAGAAGTAACAAGAACAGTACGAGTGGAAATTTCATCAAGTACTGGTAGTAGCGGTTATCTTTCAGGTTCCTATCTCCTAGGTTATTTACCAAAAGCAATATCAACTATAACTTCAAAAATAGAATCAACAACTTTAATAACAACTTCAACAATTTCTGAAATACAAAAAGTAACAAAAGATTTAAAGTTTGGAATGACAAACAAAGATGTAAAAACACTGCAACTATTTTTAATTAAGCAAAATAAAGGGTCAAACGCAAAAGCTTTAGCAAAATATAATGGAACTAATTATTTTGGAAAGTTAACAAGATCTGCTTTAGCAGAATGGCAGAAAGCAAATAAAGTAATTCCTTCATATGGATACTTTGGAAAAATAACCAGAGCGAAGATTAAATTGTTGAATTTGTAAATAAAAACATAAACTAAAAATCCTCCGACGTTACGTCGGAGGATTTTTAGTTTTAATTATTATAATATTTTATCAATTTTTTGAATTATGTTTTCAATTGGTTCTGCTCCGTCGATAGTATCAACAATTTTTCCATTTTTTAGGATGAAGCTTTTTGGAGTTCCATTTACACCAGCTTTATTTCCACTATCCATATCAGCTTGTACTTTTCCTTTTGTTTTTTCATTTGTAAGACAGTCATTAAATGAAATAAGATCAAGCCCAATATCTTTTGCAATTTTTGGAAGTTCTGTTACATCAAGTCTATTATTTGATGTTGTTCTTACATAAAGTTCATCAGTATATTTCCAAAAAGTATCATTTCCACCTTGCTCTGATGCGCATTCCATTGCTACAGATTCATTGAAAGCTTTTGGATGAAGTTGCACAATTGGATAATGTCTATATACCCAAGCAACTTTTCCATCATATTTGGTAATAACTTGATACATTGTAGTGTGGAATATTTTACAGAAAGGACATTCGCTATCTGAATATTCAACTATCACAATTTTAGCATCTGGATTTCCTAAAATATGATCATTTATTGAAACGGGTTCTATTTTTATATTTTTTATGTTAGCTTTATTATCTAGTGAGTTGGGGGCAACAGCAGTACTGCCTTTTAATAAAATAGCCCCAGCTATTATCAATCCAGCTATAATTATAGCCCCAGCTATTTGTTTTTGATTGTTATTTTTTTCCATAAATTTTTAAATTTAATATTAATATTTTATTATAGCATATTTATTTTTTATGTTATACTTTTAATAAATTATGAATATAATTTCAGGAATAGTATTTGTTTTAACCTTTTTATCTGTATATGTGCAGGTTTTTTTTCTTATTACCTTTTTAGAAAGAAAAAAAAATATCCTTATTAGGACTGGTTCAATAGAGCTAGATGAATATCCTGGGGTTACAATAATTGTCCCTTGTTATAATGAAGAGAAAACAATAACTATTACAATTAATTCGTTGTTAAATTTAGATTATCCAAAAGACAAACTGCAATTATTTATTGTTGATGATGGAAGTAAAGACAATACTTGGCAAGTGATTCAAGAATTTACAAAATATGAAAATATAAAAGTTTTTCATAAAAAAAATGGAGGAAAGTACACTGCTCTTAATTTAGGACTTGAAAAAGTTGAAACTCCTTTTCTTGGTTGTCTTGATTCAGATTCTTTTGTTGATTCTCAAGCATTAAAAAGAATTATGACTTATTTTTATGATAAAGACACAATGGCAGTAGCGCCCTCTATTATAGTGGATAAACCAAAGAATATTTTACAAGGAGCGCAAAAAGCAGAATATGATATGGCTGTTTATAATAAAAAAATGTTGGCTTTCTTGGGAGGGATACATGTTACTCCAGGACCTTTTTCAATTTTTAGAAAAAAAGTTTTTGAAGATTTAGGTCCTTATAGACATGCTCATAATACTGAAGATCAAGAAATAGCGCTTCGTATGCAAGAGCATCATTATAAAATTGAACATTGTCCTGATGCTTATGTTTATACTATTGCTCCAAATACTGTTAAAAAATTATATCGTCAAAGATTAAGGTGGATTTATGGTTTTATAAGAAATGCGATAGATTATAGAAGACTTCTTTTTAGAAAAAAATATGGGACAATAGCTTTTTTTACATTACCTTCTGGAATAATATCAGTTTTATCTGTTATTTTTTTATTTATAATGTTGTCTTATAATTTGATTAATTTTATTGTTCGTAAAGTAATACAAATTAATGTAGTTGGTATAAGTAATAGTTTTTCAGGTTCTAGTTTTGATCTATTTTTTTTTGATACAAAAACAATAGTATTTATTTCAATTATTTTGTATACTTCAATTATAATATCTCTTCTTTTAGGAAGAAGTATATTAGAAGGGAAACCGCGTGTTTCTTTTGATATGTTTTATTTTATGATTATTTATAGTGTAATTGCGCCATTTTGGATTCTAAAGGCACTTTTTAATGCTGTAAGATCCAAAGAATCAAGCTGGACTCTTGAAATAGATAAAAGAGATGCTAGAATGGTTAAACAAAAAAATGCAACAACAATTTGATTTTAAAAGATATATAATAGTTTTTTTTATAACTCTTGGCCTGTTTTTGACAGCTGTATATTTGAGTAATTATTTTAGTGATAAAAAATTAAATCAATTAAAATCCATTCAAGATAAAATTTCTATTGATATATTATCTTCAGAAACTCAATTTTCTCTTCTTTCGGAGCTTTCATGTAAGAATGTTTCAGATTCTGTTTTATCAGGTGAGTTGAGTGAATTGGGACAGAAAATAGAATGGGGTCAGAATAATATTGGTACAACAGAAGAATTATTATATTTGAAAAAATATTATTCTCTGCTTCAAATAAAAGACTATATTTTAATGAAAAAAATTTCTAGTAGGTGCGGAAAGAAATCTGCATTTATTTTATATTTTTATACAACAGCGCAAAATTGCAGTGAATGTGAAAAAGAAAGTATTGTGCTTACAACACTTCGTGATAAATATCCAGAATTACGGGTTTATTCTTTTGATTACAGCACTGATCTTTCTGCTCTAAAAGCTATGTTAGATATATATAAAATACAAGATACAAAACTTCCTGCTCTTGTGATTGACGATAATCTTTTAACTGGATTTCACTCAATGGATGAATTAGAGTCTATGGTTAAAGAATCTTTTAAACTTCAAGATATAAAAACAATAGACGAGAAAAAGACTGTTAAATAAGGATCTTTTTTCTATTGATTTTTAATAATATATAGTATATAATAGTTTTTGGTATTTTAAATTTGTTCTTTTATATAAACTTAAAAACTATTAAAAAATGGGGAAAAATTCTATTGCTATCTCAGCTCAACTGAAACAGTACGGTTTTACTGGTAGTCATTTTAGTGATTTTATTTCAAACAATAATGAAATTTTTGAAATAAGAAATTGTATATCTATGGAAATTCCTGATGGTGAATTTGGTGAAAAGGAATTTTTAGAAAGATTACAAAATAAGGGTTTAAAGAAGTTTGTTTTTTGTGATGATTTTAAAAAATATTTGAAATCTTGCAAAACAAGGCTTTTATCAAGGAAAATTTTAATAACGTCCTGTTGTTTAAAGAAACAATTGGATGATAGTAAAATTTTACCAAAAGATAATCATTTTAATCATTCAGATATATTATGGATCATTAGTCATTTAATTACAGAGACAGAAGAACTAAACATAAAAAATATGTATCCTAATATTTTTTATGTTAAACAAGGATTTAGTTTTTTTGTAATTATCGTTTATTTTACTAAAGAAAATAATCTTTGTATAGGTAAATTTTCTTTAGGTGAACATAAGCCATATAAGAAAGATTCATATTTATTTCTAAACTGATTATATTTAATTTTTTAAAAACCTAGAACTTGAAGTTCTAGGTTTTTTTCTTGTAAATAAAGGATTATATATATAAATAAATAACTTATCCACAGTTATTTTGTTATATTATTAGTATAAGAGTAAAATATAAGGTAGGTCTAATAATCTTAAAAATAATTTGTTTTAAAAATTAAGAATAATCTAGTATGAAAAAATTTAAAAAATATTTAGTTTTTGCTTCTGTTTTTGCATTTATATTTAGTTTATCAGGTTCAGTTATACATGCTGCAGGTCCAGCAATAGTAGATCTTGGGTCAGCAGGTGATTTTGTTATTTTAGCAAAAACAGGAATTTCAACAACTGGAACTACTTCAGTCGTTGGAGATATTGGAGTTAGTCCAGCCGAGGCAACTTATATCACTGGATTTGATTTAATTCTTCCTGCAACGAGTGCATTTTCTACGTCTGCTTTAGTGACTGGAAAAGTATATGCCCCTAGTTATGCAGTTCCAACTCCAACTAAAATGACTACAGCTGTAAGTGATATGGAAACTGCTTATACTGATGGTATGGGTAAAACAAATCCAACTGCAACTGAATTGGGTGCTGGAAATATTGGTGGAATGACACTTGCTCCAGGATTATATAAATGGAGTACTGGTGTGACAATACCAACAGACGTTACTCTTTCAGGTGGATCTAATGATGTTTGGATTTTTCAAATAGCACAAAATCTTGATATTAGTTCAGGTAAAAAAATTATTCTTAGTGGAGGAAATGCTAGTAATGTTTTCTGGATTGTAGCTGGACAAACAACTATCGGTACAACTGCAGTATTTAATGGAAATATATTAGATCAAACAGCAATTGTGTTAAATACTGGCGCAACATTAAACGGTAGAGCTTTAGCTCAGACGGCAGTTATATTAGATGCAAATACTGTTACAGTTTCTTCTGGTGGGGTACAAGGATGTGCTAAAGATTTGCATATTTGTTCTGATGGAACTACAGTTTCACGTTCAGGATCTGATTGTGCTTTTGATGCTTGTCCTGTAGTTGAGACTTCAAATAATTCTTCTTCAAATAATAATTCAGAAAATTCTAATTCATCAGCAAATACAAATAATGCTAGTGCTTCTAATACTTTATCTAATCCATCTCTTTTTGGACAAACAATTAGTGCAATTGCCGGTAGTTTAAGAAAGGGTAGTATGGGAAATTTTGTAAAAACTTTACAACAATTTTTAATGTCACAAGATATACAGAATCAAGCTCTTAAAAGATATGGAGCTGATGGACAATTTGGTCCTGTTACTAAATCTGCTTTAGTAAAATGGCAATTAGCTCACAATTTAACTGGTGATGGAATTCTTGGTCCAAAAACAAAAGCTAAGATAAAAGATCTTGGTTTGTAAATTATTATTAGTTAATTATTAATTTAATCCCAGTAGTAGAGCAAAGCTCACTACGGGACAAGTAAAAAAATATATGAAAATATTTAAGTTTAATAAGATTTTAATTATTGTTTTAGTTTTTGGGTTTACCCTTGGTTTAGTTGGATTAGTGGCAGTTAAAGCTGCGACTACAATAGATCTAGGCACAGCAGGTGATTTCTCAGTTTTAGCTGGTTCAGGTATTACTGATACTGCTCCTTCTAATATTATTAGTGGAGATGTTGGATTAAGTCCAACAACTGGTGCAGCTATTGGGATACCCTCAACAGAGGTAAACGGAGTTATATATTCTGTTGATGGAGCTGGTACAGGTGATATAATGGATGCTAGTCGTTTAACTACAGCTAAGGGTGATTTAGTTACTGCTTATAATGCTGCTGCTACTGCGGGTTCAGCTACTACTATTACTGCCAGTTCAACTGACTCTTTTGGTTCTGGCACCATAACTAATGGCAACTCTTTGACACCAGGTGTATATAATTCTGGTTCTACAATTGGTATTACGGGAACATTAGTACTTGATGGTGGTGGTGATGCAAACGCAGTTTTTATCTTTCAGGCTGGATCTTCACTTACTACAGCAACAGATAGTGTTGTTAGTCTTATAAATGGTACTCAGGCTTGTAATGTTTTTTGGCAAGTTGGTAGTGATGCAACACTTGGAACAAATTCTGAATTTTATGGAACCATAATGGCTATCTCTTCAATTACAGATGATGGTGATTCAACAATTGAGGGAAGATTATTAGCTGATGCTAATGATAATACCACTGGTGCAGTTACATTAAACAATACAACAATTACTGAATCTGTATGTGCTGTTGTTCCTGCTTCAGGAAGAACTCGTTTTATTGCGCAACTTCCACCTCCACTTATCAATGTTACAAAAATACCAAATCCATTAGCTTTACCTTTAGGACCAGGATCTGTTACTTATAATTACATAGCAACAAATATAGGTGAAATTGCAATGAGTGATGTATGGGTTAGAGATGATAAGTGTAGCTCTGTACAATTTATTTCTGGTGATGATAATAATAATTCTTTGCTTGATATAAATGAAGGATGGAAATATAGCTGTACTAAAACAGTTTCTGAAACTGAAACAAATACAGTTACTGCTCATGGTGCAACAACTAATGGTGAAGTATGGGATACTGCAAATGCAACTGTTGTTGTTGGTATACCAGTAATTCCACCATTAATTCATTTAGTAAAAAAACCAAACATATCTTTACTTCCAGCTGGTGGTGGAGCCGTTACATATAACTATACAGTAACTAATCCTGGTACAGTTCCATTAAACAATGTTAGTATCACTGATAATAAATGTACTGGTTTACCAGGTCGTGTTTTATCACATCCAGGAGATTTAAATAAAAATAATCTACTTGAAAGTAATGAAACATGGAGTTTCACTTGCCAAACTAATATTATACAAACAACAACAAATATCGGTACAGCTGAAGGTCATGCTAATGGTTTAACCGCGATAGATTTCTCACCTGCTACTGTTGTTGTGGCACCAGTAGTTCCAAAACTTCCTAAAACAGGCTTTGGTTCTGAGAATAATATTTCTTGGAATATTATAATACCAGCAGGTATTATGGGAATTTTAATTTCTTTTTATCTTGCTCGAAAAAAACAAACAAATTAATTTAGTTGTTTAAAATAACTAGTAAATAATAACCAGGCAAGTTTTTGTCTGGTTATTATTTTAAAAAATTATGAAATTAAAAATCTTACCAAAACAAATATACTTAATAATTGTCCTTACAAGTTTTGTATTTTTTTTAATGTTTCTTTTTTATTTTTTGTTTAAAAGTCCAATTCAAAATGATTCGTCACTACTTGTTGGAAACGTTATTTCTGTTCCACAACAAGAACAAATAAATTTTGGCTTACCGGTACGTATTAAAATTCCTCAAATAAATATTGATGCTTCAATTGAAACGGTTGGTCTTACATCTAGCGGAGCAGTGGATGTGCCTAAAGGTCCTACTAATACAGCTTGGTTTAATTTATGGCCACGTCCTGGAGAAATAGGAAATTCTATTATTACTGGTCACTCTGGGTGGAAAAATGGTATACCAGCGGTATTTGATAATTTATACAAATTACGTAAAGGAGATAGGTTATATATTACAGACGACAAAGGTATTATTATTTCTTTTGTTGTTCGTAAAATTCAAAAATATAATCCAAATGATAGTGTTCCAGACGTGTTTATCCCAAGTGACGAAAAAGCACACCTTAACCTTATAACTTGTACTGGAATTTGGAATAAGATTAATAAAAGTCATTCTAATAGACTTGTAATATTTACTGACAAAGAATAGAAATTATTATGCTATAATAGTTTTATGAATACACTTCTTCAATCACAAATATTCTTTTTTATTTCTTCAATTGGATTTGTTCTTTTGTGGATTTTAGTGGTAATATTTTTGTTTTATCTTATTCGCGCGACCAATACTTTCTATAGAATTATGGATAAATTAGAGAAAAATGTAGATAAAATTAGTGATACAACTAAAGATTTACTTGAAGAGGTAAGAGATAGTACCATGTTTAGTTTTCTTTTTGGAAAAAAGAGGAAACATCACAAAAAATAAAAATAATATAGTCGTAATAATTTTATTATAATAATAATTTATAAAAAATATGAAAAAAAATAATACAAAAAAGAAAGGTGGAGTATCTATGGGTAAAAAAGTAGCAATTGGCGCTGGAGTATTAGCCCTTGGAGTAGGAGCATATTATCTTTTAGGACCTAAGGCTAAAGAACATCAAAAAAAAGCAAGAGTTTTGATAGTAAAAATAAAGAAAGAAGTAGAAAGTAAAATAAGAAAAGTAAAAAATGCAACAGGACCTATGTATCACAAAGCTGTAGATATTATATCTTCAGATTATATTAAAAAATATAAACCACATGAAAAAGAGATAAAAGCTCTTGCTCAGAAATTAAAAAGTGATTGGAAGGGTGCTCCAAAATTTGCAAAAAAAACAGTCAAAAAAGTTGTTAGAAGTTTAAAAAATAAAAAATAATAAATTTCTTGTTTTATAATTAAAATCCCCTAGGTTTTACCTAGGGGATTTTAATTTGGAGCCGCCTCTCAGATTCGAACTGAGGACCTTCGCTTTACAAAAGCGTTGCTCTACCAACTGAGCTAAGGCGGCTTCTATTTATTATAACATACTTTAATTAATAATTATTCTCTTCTTCTACTATTTTATCTTTAATATTTTTAATTTTATTCTTATAATCTGAAACCATTCTTAGAAATTTTGAAACTTCCTTCTCTTTATTTTCTTTTACTTTATGTGGGAAGTATTTGTGATATATTTTTATTATTTTTTTCTTAGTTATAGTATATATATACTTTAGAAGAATAGAGGTTTTTATATAAAAACGTATTACTTCAATAAGTATTATATAACCATACCTTTTTGAATTTTTTGCAGTAACATTTTTTATTTCATCTAAATTAGGAATATTAAATAAAACTCTTTCTGTATATTCAATTTTTCCATTTTTTAATAATATTAATTTTTTTCCGATCATAACGGATATACCAATAAGCGATATGAAGAATATAATTAATATTATATACATTTAATTAAATTGAAAAACGTTTTACTTCTTTTATCTTTGCTTTTGATTTTTCTAAGAGTTTTTCTATTGTCTCTTCTCCATTTTTTATGAAAGGTTGGCTAAGTAATGTTTTTTCTTTGAAATAAGTTGATATTTTTCCTTCTAACATTTTTTTCTTTATATCTTCTGGTTTGTCTACATTTGCAACTTCTTTCTCAAAGATTTCATACATTGTCTTTTTGTCTTCTTCTTTTATATCATCTTGTGATATATACTCTGGCTTCATTGCAGTAATATGCATTGCTATATCTTTTGCAAGTTCTTCATTTCCTCCTTCTAGGCTTACAATAACTGCAGATTTGTTATTGTGGATATAATTTCCTAAAACAGTTCCTTCTACTGTATATGCTTCACCAAGTTGGATATTTTCTCCAGTCTTTTGAATTATAGGATTGATCATATCTTTTGAAGCTTCTTTCATTTTTTCTATGCCATCTTTCATAGCAATATCTGTAAGATTTGAAAGTAGGGAAGTAAAGTCTTCATTTTTGGATACGAAATCAGTTTCACAATAAAGAGCAACTAATACAGATTTGCCATTTTCTGATTTTACCATCACTGCGCCATCAGCAGTATTTCTGTCTGCTTTTTTAAGTGCGATATCAGAACTAGTTTTTTTTAAGATAGCTAAAGCTTTCTTCATATCTCCTTCAGCTTCTTCTAAGGCACGCTTGCATTGCATTACAGAAATACCAGTAGCATCTCTAAGTTCTTTTACTAATTCTGTTGTTATTATTGTTGACATAAATTTAATTCAAATTAATTTCTAGTAATTTTTCTAGAACCTAGAACTTAAAAGCTATAACCTAACTTTTTGACATTTGACCCATTTTGTACGCCTTAACTATAGAATCTGTGAAGATTCTGATTGATGGTATTGCTGCGTCGTTGCATACTACAGGGTAATCAATACCTTTAATATTTGAATCAGAATTTACTAAAGCAACTACAGGAACATTTGATTTTCTGGCTTCAGTTGCTGCTATGTGTTCTGCTTTTGCGTCTACTATATATATTGCGTCAGGAGCTTTCTTTAAAGACAGTAATCCTGTGTAATATCTTGCTAGTTTTTCCATTTTCTTAGCCATAACTACGCGTTCTTTTTTGGTGTATTTTTCAAGTTCACCAGTTGTGCTTTCTTTATTGTATTTTTCTAATTCGTTAATTCTTTTCTTTATTTCTGTGAAATTACTTAAAGTTCCACCAATCCAACGTTCTGAAACGTAGGGCATATTTAAAGATTCTGCCATTCCTTTAATAACTTCTTTAGCTTCAGGCTTTGTTCCAACAAAAAGAACAGTTTTGTTTTGAGAACCTATGCTTTTTATAAATTCCATAGCTTCATCGAGCATAATTTTTGTCTTTTCAATGTCTATGATATCAGTTTTGTTTTTAGTTGTGTATATAAAAGAAGACACAGACGGATGTCTTCTAGTCTTTGAATAGCCGTAATGCGCTCCGGCGTTAAACAATTGCTCCACTGTTACATCATTATTTTCTACTTTTTGCATAGGATTTATACTATCAGAAAGCTCCATTTTTTGCAACTTTGACCAAAACACTTTTTTCGGTTAATATGGGGGGATGAGACAATCAAAACTTTTTACTAAAACAAAGAAAGAAAACCCAGCGGATGAGGTATCCAAAAATGCTGAATTTTTAGTGCGTGGAGGATTTGTGCATAAAGAGATGGCTGGGGTATATAGCTATCTACCTTTAGGTGTACGTGTGTTAAAAAAAATAGAAAATATTATTCGAGAAGAAATGAATTCTGCTGGCGGACAAGAAATTTTAATGTCGTCTTTCCAACCAAAAGAAAATTGGGAAAAAACTGGCAGATGGGATTCAATGGATGATTTGTATAAAGTTAGTGATTCATCTAACAGAGAAGTTGCGCTTGGACCAACACATGAAGAAATAGTTGTTCCTATTTTGAAAAATTATATTTCTTCTTATAAAGATTTTCCTGTGGCTGTGTATCAAATTCAAAATAAATTTAGAATGGAACTTCGCGCAAAATCTGGAATGTTGCGCGGGAGAGAATTCATTATGAAAGATATGTATTCCTTCCATACATCAGCGGAAGATTTTGAAAGTTTTTATGAAAAGATGAAAGAAGTTTATAAAACTATTTTTAAAAGAGTTGGTATCGGGCATTTGACTTATATGACTTTTGCTTCAGGTGGAACTTTCTCAAAATATTCTCATGAATTTCAGACAATTACTTCTGCCGGTGAGGATACTATTTATATAGATGAAGAAAGTAGTATCGCTGTAAATAAAGAAGTTTATAATGAAAAAGTTTTAAAAAGTTTAGGACTTGAAAAAGATAAATTAGTGGAACATAGATCAATAGAAGTTGGAAATATTTTTGATTTAAAGACTAAATATTCAGCACCATTTGATTTAAAATATACAGACGAAAAAGGAGAAGAACATGTTGTTTTAATGGGTTGTTATGGAATAGGTCTATCTAGACTTATGGGGACTGTGGTGGAGGCGTTAGCGGACGACAAAGGCATAATATGGCCAGAATCTATCGCTCCATTTCAAATACATTTGCTTTCTTTAGGGGATGATGAAAAAGTAGAAGAAGAAGCAAATAAAGTTTATGAAAATTTAATTAAAGCTAAGATTGAAGTTTTATTTGATGATAGAAAAGATTTGTCTGCGGGAGAAAAATTTGCTGATGCAGATCTTTTAGGAATGTCTTACAGAGCGGTTGTTTCTTTAAGAAGTATCAAAGAAGGTGGAATTGAATTAAAAAAACGAACTGAAGAAAAAGGGCAAATTATCAGCATTGATGAATTGTTGAATTTACTAAAAACTAACAACTAGAACCTAGCACCTAATTATTTTATGTTTAAAAAATTTTACAAATTAATTTCAAACGATATTGGGATAGACCTAGGCACTTCAAATACCTTAGTTTATTTGAAAGGTCATGGAATTGTGATCAATGAACCTTCCGTTGTTGCTGTTAATCAAAAGACAAATCAAATTCTTGCTGTTGGCGCAAAAGCAAAAGAAATGCTTGGAAGAACTCCAGGACATATCAAAGCTATTCGTCCGCTTGTTGATGGTGTTATTTCAGATTTTGAAGTTACTGAAGAAATGCTTTCTTATTTAATAAATAAAGCAGACAAAATGTCCAAAAAATTTGCCAGACCCAGAGTTTTGATTGGAGTACCTTCAGGCACTACAAATGTTGAGACACGTGCAGTTTATGATGCGGCTCGTTCTGCCGGCGCACGCGAAGTTCATTTAGTAGAAGAACCAATGGCGGCAGCTATAGGTATTCGTCTTCCTATTAAAGATCCAGTTGGTTCTATGATTATAGATATTGGAGGAGGGACTACAGACATTGCTGTGATTTCTTTAGGAGGAATAGTAAAATCTAAAAATCTTAAAATAGCTGGTGACAGATTAAATAATGACATCATCACTTATATGCGTGATGAATTTAAAATACTTATCGGGGAAGGTACAGCAGAAGCAGTGAAGATAGCAATAGGTTCTGTTATGCAAGGGGCATATATGGAGACAGAAGTTCGTGGACGCGACCTTTTAACTGGTCTTCCAAGACAAGTTGTTGTAACAGATTCAGATGTTCGTGAAGCATTTTCAGCTTCGATAAAAGAATTTGTGGAAGGAGTGAAAGATGTACTTGAGACAACTCCGCCAGAAATTCTCTCTGATATAATGCATAGAGGTATTACGCTTTCTGGGGGTGGAGCATTATTAAATGGCCTTGATAAGCTTTTACAAAGTGTACTGAAGATTCCAGTTTATGTAGTAGACGATCCACTTTCTGCCGTGGCGCGTGGTACAGGTATTGTGTTGGATGATATTGAAACTTATGAAGAAGTTTTGATTGGAAATCAAAATGAGTTACCTCCTAGATAAAAAAATAAAAAGAAATAATTTTTTAAAAATTGGTTTAGGCATTTTTATTTTGCTTGTTTTAATCTATTTTAGAACAAGTGTTTTTAATGGTTTGTCTTATATTACAAATAGTATTTTTCGTTCAGTTTTAATTTTTGGAAATAATGCTGGTGAAAAATTTTCAAATGTTGGATCTTTTGTTTATTCTAAAAAATCTCTTTTGAAAGAGAATGAAGATTTAAAACTACAAGTAAACGAATTATCAAATAAAATTTTAAATTATAATTCTATTGTAGATGAAAATGTAACCTTGAAAGAAATATTAGGAAGAAAAGATGATACTCCTATCATGACTTTATCTAGCATTTTATCTAAACCCAATCAATCTATTTATGACACTCTTATTATCGATGCAGGGGAGAATCAAGGAGTATTGGCAGGACAGAGAGTTTTTGCTAAAGGGAATATTCCTATAGGAAAAATAAATGCAGTTTATCCAAAATCTTCAAAAGTTATTTTATATTCAAATCCTGGAGAAAAAACTGAAGTTATAATAAGTGGCAGGGATCTTTTTATGCAATTAATCGGACGTGGGGGAGGAAATTTTGAAATGACTTTACCAAGAGATTTAATATTAGAAAAAGGAACGGAAGTAGTTTTACCAGGAATTATTCCTTATATACTCGGAACAGTTGAGACGATAGTTTCAGATCCACGTGATTCTTTCCAAAAAGCATTACTTGTAAGTCCGGTAAACATACAAGAAATAAAATTCGTTGAGGTGGAGAAATAAAAATAGAAAACCCACCGAAGTAGATTTTCTACCGGTGGGTTTTTTTTGTTTACTTACTTAATAATTGAGAGGTCTTAATACAATTTGTAATTAATTTTTTTTGGTTTTCACTACAAGAATATATAATAATTTCTTCTTGTGAATAACTCTCAAATTCATCAAATTCAAATCGATCAAAATATTTCTTTTTAGCAATTACAACATGAGAAGGAACTTTTTGAGTTCTACAAATTAGAGTAATTAAGTTACGTTGATTTTTATTATCAAGTTCAGTTTCAATTAAACCCAACTCAATATCCCAAATGTAAATTTTATAGAATGTTTCTTCTAAGAGAGCTATTCTTAGCTCACTTATATATAAATCTTCTAAATTTATTAGTTCTTTAGAGATAGAAACTTTTTTAGGTAATTGCGCTACCATTTTTAGTTCTTCAGAAGTAGTTTTTTTAAAAACTTCTTTTTTAAGAAATAAGTGCGTTAATGCACCTTGGCCGATTTTTGCAAATGTTTTCATTTTTCAAAGTACAGATTTTCTTCCCAGTACCATTGGGAATATTTTATTTAAGAGAAATAAACAACCCAGGTAATTTTTTTGCTTATGCCATTCTGCGAGTTTCTCTGTTCTCGCTATATCTACTAATTAAGGGAATAGAACAACCTATACTAGGTAATTTATCATGTTTTTATTAAAAAGTCAAGAGATGATAAAATCATTATTTTTGTTATACTTTTTACGTGCAATTTAAAATCCAAAAAAAGTTAAAAAATAGTTTAGGAAGAGTTGGCGTAATAGAGACTCCACATGGAGTTATTGAGACGCCGGCTTTTGTTGCTGTGGGAACTAAAGCGACAGTGAAGTCTTTGACTCCTGACCACGTTAAAGAAGTTGGAACGCAAGTGGTATTAGGGAATACTTATCATTTATATCTTCAACCAGGGGATGAAATAGTGCGTGATGCGGGAGGAATAGGGAAGTTTATGAATTGGAGTGGACCTACAATGACAGATTCTGGGGGATTTCAGGTGTTTTCATTAGGAGTTGCTTATGGTAAAGATATTTCTAAAATAACGAAGATAACTGACCCAACAATGATGATCCCAGAGCGTTTTGATGATTCTGATGCTCCTAGGCTTGCGAAAATAGGCGCTGACGGTGTTTCTTTCAAATCGCATCTTGATGGATCAATTCATTACATTACTCCCGAGAAATCAATTGAGATTCAACATAATCTAGGCGCTGATATTATTTTTGCTTTTGATGAATGCACTTCACCAGCAGAAGATTTGAAATATCAAGAAGAAGCTCTTGAGCGCACACATCGCTGGGCAGAGAGATGTTTGATTGAACATAAAAAATTAGGAGGTGAGCAAGCATTATTTGGAATAGTTCAAGGAGGTCGTGATAAAAATTTAAGACAAAAAAGTTCTGAAATAATTTCTTCTATGGATTTTGATGGTTTTGGAATTGGGGGATCTTTCGCAAAAGAAGATATGTCTTCTGCTGTGAAATGGGTGAATGAAATTTTACCAGAAGAAAAGCCACGTCACTTGCTCGGTATAGGAGAACCAGAAGATTTATTTATGGGAATAGAAAATGGAGTAGATCTTTTTGATTGTGTTTTGCCGACACGTTTGGGACGCAACGGGACGATTTATACAAAGTATGGAAAAATAATTATTACGAATACAAAATATAGAAATGATTTTACTAAAATAGAAGATGATTGTGAATGTTATTCTTGCAAGAATTATACGAGAAGTTATATCGCTCATCTTTTTCACGGAAAAGAAATGTTGGCAGGAACTTTATCTTCAATTCATAATTTATATTTTATTGTTAATTTAGTAAAAAAAATCAGGCAGTCTATTATCAATGATACGTTCTATGAATATAAAAAAGAATTTTTGCAAAATTATAAATCCCGTTAGAAGTAGGACATTATTGTCCGCGACTTCTAATCGGGATGACTTCAAAGAAGAGTTTTTGAGAATATATAAAAAATAGAATTAAACTGTTAATAAAGTATTTACATTTTATTGTCAAGTTGTTATACTAATCTTCTAATATAAAAAATATTATGCCTAAGAAAAAAACAAAAAAGAAGGAAAAAAATTGGAGAAAATTTTGGAAGCTAGGCATTGATGAATTCAATACGCAATTTTTTAATGTAAATAAAGAAGGCAATTTGACTGTTACAGAAGGAAACAATGTTTATAATCTAAATACACTAGCGCAAAAATATGGCACACCACTTCAAGTGATGTTTCCATTTATAATAGAAGACAGACTTAAAGATCTTATTGGTTATTTTCAGGCTTATATGAGAATCTATGGATATAAAGGTAAGTTTTTTTATCATTATCCAATGAAAGTAAATCAGAATAAAGAATTTGTTTTACCGCTTCTTTCTGAGGGCGCTAATCTAGAAGTAACATCTGCCAATGAGCTTTGGTTAGTAAAAAAACTTTGGGAAAGTGGAAAATTCAACAGTAAAATAAGAGTTTTGTGTAATGGTCCAAAAACCGACCAATATTTAGATCTTATAGAAGAATTGCGCGCAAAAGGCATGAATATCGTGCCTATTATAGAAGGAGAAGAAGAGATAGAAAGAGTTTCAAAATATAAAGGGGACGTGGGTGTGAGAGTTGATCTTTCAATTAAAGCCGATACTCATTGGGATAAAAAGTTTGACCGTTTTGGTCTTTCTGAAAAAGATGTTTTGAATTTAGATAAGATGAAAAATCTTAAAATAATGCACTATCATTTAGGTTCTCAAATAAAAACACAAAAAAGTATTTTTGATGGGATAAAACATGCATTTAGCATTTATGTGGAATTGCAAAAAACACATCCAAATTTGGATACATTAGATATCGGGGGAGGTTTTGGTGTTCCTTATGAAAAGAAAAAGTTTTACACAGCAAAAGGTGTCTCAAGTAAGATTATAAAAATATTAAAAAATTTATCAGACAAAGCCGGAATAAAACATCCAAACTTAGCAGTTGAGTGGGGACAATATATTGTCGCTCCATCTCAAATAACAATTTATAAAATAATTTCTAAAAAATATATTCCTAAAGCAAATGCGAAAGCTTGGTATGTTATTGATGGAAGTTTTATAAATGATTTAAAAGATACTTGGACGATACATCAAAAGTGGCACACAATACCAGTAAATAATATGGATGGAAGTTTGAAAACAGTTTGGCTTGCAGGAAGCACTTGTGACTCAGATGACAAATATACTGCTGGAGGAAATTATATTCTTTTACCAAAACTTTCTGATGATGAAGATCAATATATTGCAATTTTAGACACTGGTGCTTATCAAGATTCACTTTCGTCACACCACTGTCTTTTGTCTGTTCCAATGAAAATAACTGCGCAAGATGGGACGGTTAAAATAATTCGTAAGCGTGAAACAGCGGACTATATCGGTAAACTTTTTGGTTGGACAAGTGGAGATAATAAATAATATGAATTTTAAAAAAATTTCTCATTTTATTATAATAATTATTTTTATTTTAATTATTAGTTTTCTTTTAATTAATAAAAATAAAAATTCTGAAAATAATTTTGATGTAAGACATACTAAATATGTAAAAATTGGAGATGAAATTATTAAAGTTGATCTTGCTTTGACTCCAACTGAACAAGAGTTGGGACTTTCTATAAAAGATAATTTAAAAAATGACGAAGGAATGTTATTTATTTTTAATAATTCTGGCGTGTATCCTTTTTGGATGAAAGATATGTCTTTTCCAATAGATATAATTTGGATTGGGGATGATTTTAGGATAGTTTATATCAAAAAAGATGCGAAAAAAGATTCGTATCCAGAAATTTTTGATCCAAACAAAAATTCAAAGTACGTTTTGGAAGTTAACGCTCTATTTTCAGAAAAGAAAAATCTAAAGGAGGGAGATAAGGTGGAATTTTTGCCTTAAAAAGTCTTTTAAAATTAGGGATTTTAAAATGTGCTATTTACAATACTTTTAAAGTGTTTTTCTTCGCTGTTTTTTCTTGTTTTTGCTCGCATAAAATATTTTTTAGTAGTAAAATAATTCATATGAAAAAAGTTGATATTTTGAGCAAAAAAGAATCAAGTAAAATTACTAGCATTAGAAATCGTGAAGGGGAAAGTATCCCTTTTAATTTAGAAAAGATTATTGATGCTGTAAATAAAGCTTTTATTGTCACTTCTGAAGGGGGAGAAAATGATGCTCAAAATGTCGCAAATAAAGTTTTAAACAAACTAAACCATCTTGGACTTGAATATAAGGAAAAAGAGTTTATCCCTACTGTTGAAATGGTTCAAGATTTTGTAGAAGCTGAGCTTATGGATTTAGGATTTCACTTAACTGCGAAAGCTTACATTTTATATAGATCAAAAAGAGCAGAATTAAGAAAAGAAGTTGGCACTATTCCAACTGAGAACAAAAAAGTTTTTGATGAATCAAGTTCTTACTTTGTCAGTTCTTATGAAGAATTTATTTTTTATAGAACATATTCAAAATGGCAAGATAATTTAGGAAGAAGGGAAACTTGGGTAGAGACCATTGATCGTTTTATTGCTTATATGAAAGAAAATCTTGGGGATAAACTTTCTGCCGAGGAATATTCCGAGGTTCGTGAAGGTATTTTAAAACAAGAAGTTTGTCCATCAATGAGATTGCTTTGGTCTTCAGGTGAGGCATGCAAAAAGACAAATGTTTGGGCTTACAATTGTTCTTTCGTAGCGCCTTCAGCTTGGCAAGATTTAGGAGAAATAATGTATATACTTATGTGTGGAGCAGGATTAGGTTTTTCTGTTGAATCAGAAACAGTACAAAAGTTTCCACAAATTAGAAGACAAACTGGAAAAAAATTAGCGACTCATTTTGTTGAAGACGATAAAGAAGGTTGGGCAGATGCATTTGTGCTTGCTTGTAAAACTTGGGCAGATGGTTATGATATTGATTTTGATTATTCTAAAGTGCGTCCAGCTGGTTCTCGTTTGAAAGTTGCTGGAGGTCGCGCTTCAGGTCCACAACCATTAATAGATCTTATTAATTTTTCAAAAACTAAAATTTTAGCTAGACAAGGGAAACGTTTAACCAATATAGATCTTCACGATATTATTTGTCAGATTGGACTCATTGTTGTTGCGGGAGGTGTTCGTCGTAGCGCGCTCATATCCTTGTCTGACATAGATGATGAATCTATGCGTAAATCAAAACAAGGACAATTTTGGGTTGAAAATGGTCAGAGATCTATGGCAAATAATTCTGCTGTATATAATCAAAAGCCTTCAGCTTCAGAATTTTTAAATGAATGGATAGAACTGATAAAATCAGGAACAGGGGAGCGTGGAATATTCAATCGTGGCGGTCTTATGACACAGCTTCCAAAACGCAGAATTGATAATTGGAAGAAAGCTGGAATTATAGATGATCAGAATGTTATTGTGGGTCTGCCTGGATCAAATCCTTGTGGAGAAATAACTTTGCGTTCTAAGCAATTTTGTAATCTTACTTCAATGGTTGTGCGTCCAAATGATACTGTTGAAGAATTAAAGAGAAAAGTCAGAGTTGCTACAATTTTAGGAACATATCAAGCTACTTTGACAAATTTTGGTTATCTTTCGAAAGAATGGAAAGATAATTGTGATGAAGAAGCATTGCTCGGAGTTTCTATTACTGGATATTATGACAATAAAATAATAAGAACAGAAGAAGTTTTAAATGCTCTTAGAGAACAAGCGATAGAAACAAATTTAGATTATGCTAAAAAGTTTGGTATTAATCATTCAACTTGCATAACAACAATAAAACCACACGGAAATTCCGGACAGCTTCTTTATGTGGGTTCTGGAATGCATCCATGGTATGCAAAATATTTTATAAGACGTGTGCGTATTGCTACAAATGATCCTCTTTTCCAATTAATTAAAGATCAAGGAGTTCCTTCAAAAGCAGAAGTTGGATATTCTACAGCGAATTCAACTGTTGCAGTTCTAGAATTTCCGATTAAAGCTCCAGATAATGCAATAACACGTAATGAAGTTTCAGCTATTGATTTATTGGAAGAATGGAAAAGATTAAAAATAAATTATATTGAACACAATCCATCTGTAACAATTTATGTGGGTACTGATGAATGGATAAAAGTTGCAAACTTCGTTTATGAAAATTGGGATATAGTTGGAGGACTTTCTTTCTTGCCACGTTCAGAACATGTTTATCAGCTTGCTCCTTATGAAGAAATAACAAAAGAAGAATATGAAAAGAGAATGAAGGAAATAAAGCATATAGATTTTTCTAAACTAATGTATTATGAACAAGATGACAATACTACTGGGGCTAAGGAATTTGCTTGTGTTTCAGGAGTTTGTTCTCTAGATGATGTTGTTTCAGAAGATGCCAAGATTGAAAATATAAAAGAAGCGTCTATAAAAGTTGAAGAATAAAAAAAAGAACCCCATCTAGGGGTTCTTTTTTTTATTAGGAATAATTTATTACATTGGCAAATTGTCTATATCACCGGATGTTCTTTTTCCTGAACCTTTAACAGCGTAATTTGAATATAGATTTTTTCCAACTATTGCAAGTCCTAAGATTACAAGTAAGAGTGCAAGCCATCCCAAGATGGTAGAAGGTAAAAAATTTGTTCCGAATAATGGATTAGCTTGTAAACCGATTCCTTCAACTATATGATTAGTTGCATATGCAATTTCATCTTTAGTTTCAGTTGAACCTTCTTGATTGTAAGACATAACAGCTGTTGTTATAAGTATATTATTGTTTTGCGCTTTAGAATTTACTTTACCTTTAATTGTAATTGATCCAACTTGATCAGCAATCAATATTCCAGGATTGAATTCTACAAGATCATTATCAGAATTCAATTCACCAAAGTTAGATTCAACGAAATCTACTTCTTTTGGAAGTTGTACTGATAATTTTACATTTTCAAGATTTTTAGAATCAGTATTTTTGAAACTTACAAGATAATTAATTTCATCTCCAACAGAAATATTATCTTTCTCATTTATGATTTTCAATATTGAACTTTCAGTTGCTATAACTGTTGGTTCAACATTTATTGGTTCTGTTGTTGGGTTAATTATTCCTCTTGAAGTTTTAAAGACAAGAATATTTCCATTATTAGCTGATCCTTGGCTATTAACCACTGCGCGGAAGAAGTATATTGTATTTGGGGAAAGATTTGTTACGAAGTTTGAGAAGCTTACAGAAGAAGATGTTCCTAAATTTTTATCGGCTGTTCTATTTCCCAAAGATGCAGTTTTACCATATTCAAAGTGTCCTGATGCTGAAGTTCCATTTGGATTAATAAATAATCCATTTAATTTTGCAGAAGTTACGGATTGGCTTGTTGCTTGCACTGTAGTTACGGTTCCACTTCTTACACCAGTTGTAAAAGAATATATATTTCCTTTCATTGTGCCATATGTATTATTTGCGACAGCTCTGAAGTAGTAAGTAGTGCTTGGAGTTAATCCACTTATGCTTTGTGCTAATGCTGAAGCAGAAGTTCCCGAACCTTGGTTTACATGTACAGTTTCACTTACTGAAGAAAGATTACTTGAAGTTCCATATTCAAACCATGCAGTTGTTGTGTGTCCGTTTGGATCAATTGTTCCGTTTAATATTGCAGAGCCAGCAGATGTATTTGTTGCATTTAAAGTTATAACTGAAGCATAGTTATATGAAGATGATCCGCTTCCACTTCCACTATGTCCACTACTGCCTACAGTATTGATTGTGAAAGTAACTGCATTTGAATCACATCCTGAACCGTTAGTTACAGTTATGTTTTTTGTGCCAGAGTTTGCTAAATCAGAAGCAGTCAAAGTCATTGTAAGAGAAGTAGAACTTGAGAAATTTGTTGTTCTTGGTGAACCACTAAATTCTGCAGAAGAAGTTCCATTTATAAAATTAGAACCGGTTACAGTAACTGTAGTTGCCCCTGCGCCCTCATTTACATTATTAGGAGAGATTGAAGAAATAGTTGGTGTGGTGCATTGATTACCACTGTTTGTTAGAGTTGTGAATGAAATCCATTGACCATCCGTAGTTTGGTTGTTTCCATTAGCTGCAAAAACTTTAAATTGATAAGTTGTTCCCGGAGTTAAATGAATTAAAGTAAAAGAAGGAATTGTTACACTAGTATTTCCATTTCCAATATTTACTGTTCCAAGTGGTCCAGAAGAAAGTGTAAAAAATGATACAAGAGTATTATATCCCATCGGATTAACTGTTCCATTTAACATAGCTGTTGTTTGTGTGATGTTTGATACTGTGGCAGATGTGATAACTGGCGCACCACTGGAAGAGCTTAATGTTATAAATGAAACCCAACCGCTATCGGTAATTAAGCCGTTTGCATCAGTTGCAACAACTTTAAATTGATATAAATTTCCAGGATTTAAACCTGTTAATGGATAATCTGGAAGTGATACACCAGCATTTCCACTTCCAACATTTACTGTTCCAAGTGGTCCGGAAGAAAGTGTAAAGAATGATGCTAATGTATTTACTCCATTAGGATTAACTATTCCATGTAATACAGCTGATGTTTGAGTTAAATTAGTTACTGTCACAGAAGAAACAATAGGACCAGATGCTATCATTTGTCCTGAAGGTGGTACTGCTTGAATTGATCCTCCGCTATGACTTGGTGCAACATGCAAAGAAACTGTTTTTGAAAAAGCTGCTAATGAAACGTTAGCTCCAATCATACTGAAGATTACGACTAAAGTTAAAACTGATATTAATTTTTTTGTAATGTTTTTCATAATTTTATTATCCCTATAAGGGAAGCTTAATTTATAATGCTTTTTGACCTATTTCTTAAATACACAAAAATTGTAGCATAGTGCAATTTAAAAGTCAAGTATTTAGACCCGAATTGTGGTAAGAGGTCTTGACAAGTAGGCACCTCCTATGCTACACTATTCCAAGTTTTAGATCTTTGAAAATCTTTGTCTTTTAATTGGAAACAGCATTTTTGTGCATCTATTTTTCGTGTAGGTGTTTAAAAACGCTGTTTCCAATAGTTATGATTTTCATAATAGTTGGTTTCAGTAATTAATCCAGTTGGGTTAATTTAAAAAATTTAAAATAATTTTAAAATCAATTTTATTATGAAAAAATCAATCATTTTTTTCGTTGCAGTTTTAATGACTGCTATGAGCTTAAATGCTCAAACTGTTACTATCAGCTCGGTGTCTTCAATTACAAGCACCTCAGCTATGATAAATCCTTTGTTCAATAATGTAACTGACACTATTTTTGCCAGAGCACAGTGGGGTGATTCAGCTCAAGTTAATGAATACTGGAGTGTAGGTTATATGATTACTCCTGGAACAACTATATTTAGTGGTATTCCAGTAAACAATCTTAGCCCCAGTACAACTTACGTATGTGTAGTACTTATTTACTATCCTACGATGATAATGAGTGCAACTGTAACCTTTACCACAGACTCATGTGGTTTAGTAGTTAGCATAAGTTCCGTTGTAATAAATAGCTGTTCAGAACAGCTTACTGCTACAGGAGGATTCAATTCTTATCAATGGAAAAGAAATGGAGCAATCCAAGAAGGAGAAACTGATAGTGTTATGATTGCATCTTTAGATGGTTCTTACACTGTTGTTGTTGGTAATACTACTGCTTGTACAGGAACATCTTCTGTAGTTGATGTTGATGTAAATGAAATTACTGTTACAGTTACTGGCGATCAATCTGTTTGCAAAGGAAATCAAGTAACATTAACTGCAAGTGGAGCATCTTCTTACTCATGGAGTAATGGCTCTAGTGGTTCATCAATAACCCCTACGCCACTTACAACAACTTCTTACACTGTAACTGGAACAAGTAGTGGTTGTTCAAATACTGCAACTTCTAAAGTTACAGTTAATCCACTGCCAGTTTTTTCTGTAACTGCCTCTGCTACAAATATTTGCACAAATTCTACTGATCCAATTTATTTGTATCCCGTAGATGCAGATTTTACTGAAAACGGGAATCCTGTTGGTTCAATTTTTACAGCTACTGCTTCATCAGTAATTGGACCACACGATATAATGGGGACTATCACTGATGATAATGGTTGTCAAAGTACTGACGTTGTAACACTTAATGTAATAGCTAAATTTGTAATTAACCCACCAAATTATAATTCTCTTTCTAAGATTTTAATCTTATCTGGAAGTTTATCTGGTCAGATTCAAATTAGAATCAATAACGATCCAACTGTTTATCTACCGGCTTTCCCAAATGATGATGTTGAAGCGACATTTGCTGGTATTACTATTGGAGTTAACGATCTTATTATTGTTGAATCTAAGGGTGGTGAAGGATGCCATACTGGGGTTATATACAGTAATGTTCCTATTATCCTATTTGGAGATAACAACTTAAAAGACAAGGACTTAAGAATTTTTGACATAAATGGTAATTTTGTTTTTGACGCAAAAGAAAAGAGTGATCTTAACTCAGTTTTTAATTCTCTTGCAGATGGAATGTATTTCCAAATATGTAGTGGAAAATTCACAGTGGTTAATGGAAGGGCAACTTTCTAATTAATCAGAAAATATTTAAAAACCTTACACTTGTTGTAGGGTTTTTTTATTGCATTTTTATAAATGAAAATCCCCATCTTTTGGACGGGGATGATCATTTTATGTGGGTGTTTATAAGCCGAATTTTGTGTTTCAACACAAAGTTGAATGATAGTTATTTATCTAGGCCTTAAATTACTCTAAGGCTCAAGCGATTCTTCTGCCTCATCGGCAGACACGATCTTGCACACGCATAAGTATTTTGCCGTTTCACCCGAACTAAATCGGTTCGTCACTGTTCGCAACTCTACCCTTACGGGCGACGGGGGTTACCCGCTATGTTTAATGAGCTAAAGCTCAATGTGTGTTCGGACTTTCCTCACTCCAACGTTACGTTGGAGTGCAACTATCTGACACCTACATTAATATTATATAGGACTTGCTTTTTTATTTCAAGTATGCTAGACTGTATTTGTGAGAGTGAGGTGATACTCAACATAAATCGTAACAACATAAGTGCCGAGAAAAACGCCGAAAGGCGTTTTTCTTTTGCCAATTTTAATAAAAAAATGGCTTCACTTTTAAGTGAAGCCATTAATTAATTTTTTTATTTTTACATTTAAATTCAAACAGTTACAGGTAGTGATACAAATAGTTTTTGTAATCCTTTCCACGATATTTTCGTGATTTTATAGGGAGTACTTTTTATTTCATTATTATCAAATTCCCATTGATGATCTAAATGTTGTAGTAATTTTTCTAATAGTTTTTTATCTTTTTTTGACGAGATTATACAACCAGAAACATGTTCTCCATGATCTCTTTTTGCATGAACAAAAATATCATATTGGAAAATATTAAAAACAAAATTTTCTAAAAGGGAGTGATCTTTTTCAGAGATAAGAAAACATACAGTTTTGTTTTCTCCTTTAAATGAAAAATACTGTGGTTTAGAAGCATTTAATTCTCTATATACTTCTTTGTAGTGTTTGTATTCATTTTCGATAATTTCGAATGATTTTTCGATAACAACTTTTTTAGTTTTGTTTTTGTTTTTAATATCGTTTATTTTTAGCAAAATAATTTCTTTATTTGATTTAAAAACTTTTAATATAGAATCGTCTGTATTTTGCAAATTACTTTTAGATTTAATTTGAAAGAATAAATTAAAAATTTCTTTACTTTCAAATTTTTCACTAATTTGATTTAGAATTTGTTTTTTTGTGTTTCTTTCTTTCAAATAATTTTTAATAATCTGTACCATAATTAGTTTTTTTAAATGTTTAACAATATTTAATTTTTAATGAACAAATTGTGTAAATTTGCACATAAGGAGATAGTATAAGGTATTCTAGTTTTTTGTCAAGCTTTTTTAGATTTATATTTGCATTATAATTTAAATCGTATAAAATAGATTTTGTCTGGGCCCTTAGCTCATCTGGTAGAGCGCCTCATTTGCAATGAGGAGGCAAGGAGTTCGAGTCTCCTAGGGTCCACAATAAAGCAATTTATTGCTTTATTTAGAGACTCGAACGGCGGAGTATAAAATTTTTAGTAAAAAATTTTACGAGCCGGTGCCTAGACCAAAATTTTTCGACGGAAAAATTTTGAGTCGAAGGAGAGTCTCCTAGGGTCCACAATAGTTCTTTTTAATTAAAAAAATTCCGGGGTAGCTCAGCGGTAGAGCGGTCGCCTGTTAAGCGATTGGTCGTAGGTTCGATCCCTACCCCCGGAGCCAAGTAGGTTGATTTGCAAATGTGAGTATATGATTATACGGAGAACGTATTGAAAACTCTAGCTTTTTTCCATTTGCAACGCAGTTCTGAAGTAGGTAATTCAGGATTGCTCTCTTTTCAGGAACTTCAGAACTTTTGAATAACTCAAAAGCATTTTTTGCTAGATTTAACACATTAGAAGCCGTAATATAATAATTTTCATCTGCTCTGGTGTGGTCCTCAATTTGAATATTTATATCATACTGTTTTTCTTTCATCTCTTTCAACTTTTTATCATAGTCATCCTTAGTAATACACCCTTTTTTATTCTTGACACTGGCTTTACTGGTGATTTGCAAGTTACCCCTCAAATTGCACTGGACCTTGGTCTGCAAGTTACTGGGGTAATAAATACAAGAATTGCAAACGGGCAAGTTGTGGCAGTTCCAACAGCTCAAGCTCTAGCTTCTATGGAAGGTGCTACAAATTTTATTCAAGTTCTTATCTCTGAAAGTCTACCCCTAGCTGGTATAAGTTTTTTATCAAAATTTAATTACAAAGCGATTGTGGATTGTAAATATAAAACAGTTACGTTAGAAAGGGTTTCTTGATTACTAATTAGGTGCGAGTAATTGAATTACTCCACTAAACTGTAATTCACTCTTAATACTGGTCCAATTAAGAGTTCTAAACGTATCCAACCACGGGAGCATCAAAAATAACCTTATTTTACAAGGATTATTTTGGTTACCTTATAACAAGTTCGAACCTATGATAGAATTAAAACATGAAAAAATTAAATATTAAAAAAATTGTTAAAGAAGGATACAAAAGAATAGTAAAAAATAATTCTGGATGTGGCTGTGATTGTGGCAAGGCTAAGAATATTTCTAAAAATATAGGTTATACCGACGAAGAATTAAAAATTGTTGGAGAAGCAAACATGGGGCTAGGTTGTGGCAATCCACTTGCATATGGAAAAATAAAAGAAGGAGATATTGTTTTAGATTTAGGTTCTGGGGCAGGGATAGATGCTATTTTAGCTGCTCAGAAGGTAGGTAATAGAGGGAAGGTTATCGGTGTTGACATGACACCAGAAATGATAAATAAGGCCAAAGAAAATGTTAAAAAGCAGAAATTAAACAATGTAGAATTTTTATTAGGTGAAATAGAAAATCTCCCATTAAAAGATAATTCAGTTGATACCATTCTTACTAACTGTGTTATTAATCTTACTCCTAATAAAACAAAAACATTTAAAGAGGCTTATCGAGTATTAAAGCCTGGTGGAAAAATTTATCTTTCCGATATTGTTCTGTTGGGAGAACTTACCGAAAAACAAAAAAATGATAAATCCTTAATTACAGGGTGTGTGGCAGGAGCTTTATTAAGAGAAGATTATTTAAATAAAATAAAAAGTGTGGGTTTTAAGGTAAAAATTTTATACGAAAATAGGAACATAAGCAAAGAACAATATAATGGTATTCCCTTGGAAAGCATAATGGTTGAACTAGAGAAGTAGTTTTTTATTCCCCATTTACAATATAAATTCGAACATCCTCCCAAGTTCAGAGCAAAGTAAGTAACTTGCCATAAGTCATCTTTTACGGTGGTTATTTTTTGTGTATAATAAATAGTATGAAAAACAATAAAGGTTTTGGTTTAGTTGCGTTGTTGATAATTATAGGTGCTCTAGTTGTGAGCAGTGTTGCTTATTATAAAAATAAAAGTTCAAAAGTAGTTGTTTGCACAAAGGATGCAAAACAGTGTCCTGATGGTTCTAACGTTGGACGTACAGGACCAAATTGTGAATTTGTATGTCCAGAGGTGAATAGTTTTGATAATAATTTAAACACAAACAACCTTTTATATAAAAATGTTGCTATTTGTAACGAAGAAATAAAACCAGAATTAGAAAAGTTTAATAATGAATATACGGGTGGCGGTAACGCTGGCATTGCTGTACCCGTGGGAATATTTTACAAATGTTTAGAAAGCAAAATGGTTGTTACAGATGAAATAAGGGATTATATTCAAAAAAATTCATCTAGTGTTGCACCTCCCTTTCTAGAATAGATATTCGAACATCACTTCGATAAGCTCAGTATAAACTCTCCCAATTTTGGAGCAGATTTTTGAGCCATATTTTATAATGGTTATTTTTGGTACCCCAGATGGTATTATGAACTTGTGATATAATTAAACCATGAAGAAAATATTTATATTTTTGTTTGTTGTCGGATTATTATTAATAACAAATTCTGCATTTGCAGAGAGTCCTACAATTATAACAAGTCAGACAGAAACAATTAAGCAACTCAAGGAACAAATACAATTACTCCAAACACAGATAGTGGATTTAAAAACCGAGGTACAATCTGTAAAAAAAGAATTAGAGTTTACTAGAGTTTTAGCAAAAGGAGCTAAAGGAGAAGATGTAAAACAATTACAAGAGTTTTTAAAGAATTTTACAGGGGTTTATCCTAATGGCTCAACTGATGGTCGTTTTGGACCACTTACTGCGAATGCCGTTAAAAAATTTCAGAAACAGAATGGTATTAATCCAATAGGAACAGTGGGTCCAAAAACACAAGAAAAATTAAAAATGCTTAATGACGCTATCCCAACTGTCACAACCACACCAGCAAATTCTATCCAACCTAATGGTCAAACTATAACTACACCAGTTATTACACCAGCTATACCAGGAGAATTAACTACGTCAGCAATTCCTCCTACTGGAACAGAATTACGATCACTTCCTACAACTGCTACTAATTTTATCCCAGCTACGCCATGTAAAACTCCAACAAAGACTGAAATTCAATCCACTTTTATTAAAGTTCTTTCTCCAAATGGAGGAGAGCAGTGGAAAATAGGTGGAACTTATACTATAAAATATTCTGCCAAAGATATTGCTCTTAATAAAGCTTTATTGATTTATTTAGAAAAAGGATATGATGCGCCATCAACTAAAACTGGAGTAAATAGTGGTACATTAATTGGAATTACTACAAATTTAGAAAGTTATACTTATACGGTTCCATCCAATATTTCAGGATGGCCTGGTTTAGGAAATAATTATCAAATAAAAATTATGGTTGAAGGTTATGATGCTTCTTGCGGTGGAATTCCTTATATTGGAGACTCTAGTGATGAAAAATTTAGTATTGTGGCAGGGCAACAAGTTAATACTGTGACTACTACTCCTACTGGTGCTCCGGCTATTTCTGGAGGTTCAACTACCTTTGGTGGTTCTATTAATTCATCAGCAGTAGGAACTTCTTCTGCTACTACTGGTGGAGGAGGGTATGGCAAAGAAGATAAGGCGAGAAGTTTATTTAATAAAATTGATGCTCTACAGAATCAATTAAAGAATATTACCGATGAGGCAAAGAAAGCTTCTTTAATGACTCAAATTACTGAATTAAAAGCTCAAGTAAAAGCATATCAAGCTAGTTTTGATACTACTACTTCAGTAATTATAATTCCCGTTATGACAATGAGCGATGCTGGCTTTGGTCAACATTATGAAGATAAAAATCCAGCAACTGCTGCCTCTATGTTAACTAATCAGGGAAAAATAAACGCTTTAGTAAAGGAAACCAGTGCATTACATTATCAATTAGATAATGCTACTGATGAAACAATGCGAGCTTCTTTGAGAAATAAAATTACTGAATTAGAAAAGCAAGAGCAAACACTTCGAGATAAAATTAGTGCTATCTCTAAACAAATCAGCATTTTACAGACTCAATTAAATAATACTACCGACATGGCAACAAGGAATTTTTTGACGAATCAAATTACTGAATTAAAAATACAAATGGAATACATCACTTTAGATTAAAGTGATGAGCAAAATAGACTATTTTTCAATTTAAAGTATAATAGAAGTTATATTATTAATTGTTTATATAATAATTTTATGGCAAAAGGAAATTCACATCCTAAAAAAGAGGTTAAAAAACCTAAAAAGGCAAAGAAATAATCTTGTGTTTAATAATTATGTCTAAAAAACCAGAATATGATGTTATTATTGTTGGCGGTGGAGCGTCTGGAATGATGGCAACTGGCAGATGTGCTGAACTTAACAAAAAAGTGCTGTTGATAGAAAAGAATAAATATTTAGGTGAAAAATTAAAAATTACTGGCGGTGGTAGATGTAATATAACAAATGCAGAATATAATAACAGAATATTATTAAAAAACTATGGGGATGCAGAGCAGTTTTTGTATTCTCCATTTTCCCAATTTGGAATCAAGGAAACTTTTGATTTTTTTGAAAAAAGAGGATTATCTTTAATTGTTCAAGCTCGCAAAAGAGCATTTCCACAGACGGAGAAAGCCATTGATGTTTTAAAAGTTTTGGAGAAATATATGAAAAATGAGGGAGTAACTATAAAAACAAATTCTCCAGTTTCTAAAATTTTAAAAGAAAAAAATAAAATTATTGGAATTAAGGTTGGAAATAAGACTTATACTGCAAACTCATATATTATTTCAACAGGAGGAACTTCTCATCCAGAAACAGGTTCTACTGGAGATGGATTTAATTGGTTGAAAGATTTAGGTCATAATGTAAAGTCTCCAACTCCAACAGTTGTACCGCTTATGGTGAAAGATTCTTGGGTTAAATCTATGCCAGGAATATCTTTATCGTTTATGAAAATTACTTTCTATGTTGATGGAATAAAAAAGTTTTCTAAAATAGGCAAATTACTTTTTACACATTTTGGACTTTCTGGTCCTTTAATATTAAACTGTGCGGGAAAAGTGAGTGATTTATTGCATTTAGGATCTGTTACAGCCAAGATTGACGCTTATCCGGACACTAATGAGTTTGAACTTGAGAAAAAAATAATAAAAGTTTTTGATGAAAATAAAAATAAAATGTTGAAAAATGTTTTAGATAAAATTGTACCTCATGGAACAACAGGGGCAATTTTGTCACTTTTAAAAAATGTGGATCCTGACATAAAAGTTAATAGCATAAAAAAAGAAACTCGCAAGAATTTAATTATTATTTTAAAATCTTTACCTGTAGTTATAACAGGACTTATGGGGCTTGATAGAGCCATAGTTGTTGATGGTGGGGTTGATTTAACTGAAATAGATATGAAAACTATGAAATCTAAAATTTTTAAAAATCTTTTTATAACTGGAGATTTACTTCACATAAATCGTCCAAGTGGGGGATTTTCTCTGCAACTCTGTTGGACTACTGGATATATTGCTGGTAGTAATGCCTAAGTTTTTTACTTTTTACTGGATTAAAAATTATATTATTGATATAATATAAAAATGGAAGATTTTGATCAGTTAGAAAATAAAAGAGACTTTAGAAAAATGATTTTAATTATTAGTGGCATTGTTATCTTGGCTGGCGCAATTACTACTTTTTTGCTGTTAAAAAAAGGATCAAAAGATACTCTTAATCAAGATGCACAAAATTCAGATACACAAGTTTTAGCAACTGCAACTGTTAAATCAAAACCACTTTTTTCACAAGATACTGCAACTTGGAAAAATTACTTCTGGCCGGGGAAAATAAATACGCATTATCCAAGTGATTGGCAACTTACCGAAGAAATAAATACTGATGGGCTGGTTTCAGGTATTAAAATAACATCGCCAACTGGTGATGTGGAGGATGTGATTTTTATTGGTGGAGCTTTTGTAAAGTGTTCTAGTGTTTTAAAATATTCAAAAAATAAATGTTTAAAAAATAAAATTCAAATACCTTTCTATACAAACAGTAAAAATGAAGAAGTGTTGAATGCTTTTGATTTAATCTATCAGAATTCAGTTTTAATTGAAGAAGAAAAATAATTTTTTTAATTGAATTACTTAGAAATAAGTACTTTAATGTAGCTAGATATTTTTATTAATTTAAAGTATAATAGAGATATCTTATTAATAATTTATATAGTAATTTTATGGCAAAAAGAGGAACAACACTTAGTCCAAAGAAAAAATCAAGACATTCTCATAAAACAAAAAAGAGACTTGAAATAAAGAAAGCTATGCTTTCAAAGAAAACAAACAAACGAAAGAATAAATAAAATTTTCACTAAAATAAAAAACTCGTTTAAAAGCGAGTTTTTTATTTTTTATAAGTTGTTGATATGATCAGTTATTATTTTTGTATTTTTGTTTAATTTATTTTTTATATATATTTTTCTTCCAATAATTACGAGTGCCATTATTACAAGCAATAGCGCAAAATATCCTAAAAGATAAGGAAGGGAAGCTATGCTGAATAATGGGTTTGCTTCAAGTCCAGTTGATTTCTCAATTATATTATTTGTAGCATACGCTATTTCATCTTTAGTTAAAGTTGTGCCAGCGATACCATAAGACATCATTGCAGTTGTAACAAGAATTTTATTAAGTGGGGCATTTGAATTTACAGTACCTTTAATTGTTATAGAACCTATTTGATTAGGAACTAAGTTTTTAGTTTCAAATATAACTGTATTATCATCTCCTTTTGTTCCTAAATTAGATTCTATAAAATCAACTTCTTCTGGTAATTGGACTATGATTTTTATATTTTCAAGATCTTTAGAAGTTATATTTTTTAATTTAACAATATAATTAATTTCATCTCCAATTAATACATTTTCTTTTTCATTGGTAATTGTAAATTCTGCTGTTGTCATATTTGAATAATCAATTTGATCTTCCACAAGAGAACTTTCTAGAGAATTTACAATTATATTTTCATTTACATTTTCTGCTAGAGTAGGAATGATAACAGTTTCTTTAAGAGTTTTAAACACAAGAATATTTCCATTGTAAATTGTTCCTTGATTTTTTGCGACAGCTCGGAAGAAATATATTGTGTTTGGATCAAGATTTGTGATTATTTGCGAGAAACTTGTAGAAGAAACTAAACCTAGGTTTTTTATAGCAGTTGTTTTTCCTAAAGAAGAAATTTTTCCATATTGGAAATAACCTTCTGCGTTTGTGCCAGTTTGATTTACAAATATTCCATTTAACTTTGCGGAGATTGAAGTTTTATTTATTGCTTGAACTGTAGTTATTGAGACACTTGGTATTGGAGTTGTGGTAGGAATAATAACTGTTCCTTCTGTTTTCAAAGAAAATATATTTCCCTTAATTGTGCCATAAGTGTTGTTGGCAACTGCTCGGAAATAGTAAGTTGTATCAGAAGATAGATTAGTTAAATTTTGTGATAATGCAGTTGCTACATTGCTTAAACCTAAAGATATATGAGCTGTTTCTAATCCATTGGAAACTCCTAATGAAGTTGCAGAAGTTCCATATTCAAACCATCCAGTTGTCGCATATCCATTTGGATTAACTGAACCATTTAATGTAGATGAATTTATTGTTATATTAGTTCCATTTTGAGTAATAACTAGAGGTGTGTTATATGATGTGCTTCCACTTCCACTACCACTTCCACTACCACCTCCTCCTCCATTATTTCCATTTCCGTTACCACCAGATGAATTTACTGTGAAAGTTTGAGAACCAGTTGTTTGTCCTCCACTTGTTACTATTACGTTACGTGCACCAGTAGTTGCGCTTCCTGATATTGTTATATTAGCAGTAAGAGAAGTTGCGCTGTTAAAAGTTGTTGAGTTGATTGTGATGTCTGATCCGAAATCAGAAGTAGCTCCACTTGCGAAATTTGTTCCAGTTAATGCAACATCCAAAGTTTGTCCTTGAGTTCCACTTGTTGGAGATAGGGAATCTAATGTTGGTGTAGTGGAAGGAGCTGAAACAGTTGTAAAAGAAATATTTTGTGTAGGAAGATTAGGTCCATCAGTAACTACAAGTGTATAAATATATGCAGTGTTAGCTGAAAGTCCAGTTAAAGAAATAGGTGGGAGTGGTACATTATCACCA
>Ga0172379_10000548_pt1 | contig 92730 bp, 112 predicted proteins | sample GrowelOW334metaG_FD_119756 | JGI IMG/M metagenome (GOLD analysis project Ga0172379, IMG submission 119756) | Groundwater microbial communities from an aquifer near a municipal landfill in Southern Ontario, Canada - Groundwater well OW334 metaG | ecosystem: Environmental > Aquatic > Deep...
ACAATTCAGGCAATCCTGATGGTATCTTTGGTCCGAAAACTAAACAAGCTGTGATTAGATTTCAATTGGCTAATAATTTAGTTCCTGATGGGGTTGTGGGGCCTTTAACTCGAGGGGAGATGGAAATTTAATTTGACGCAGAATTATTTATTTGTTATACTTTCCTTGTATAAATGAATCAAAAAGACGACACCAATACAGTTATGGGAATTATTACTGAGGCACTGCCCAATACTCTTTTCAGGGTTGATATCGGAGACGAGAAAATAATCATTGCTTATCTTTCTGGTAAAATGCGGATGCATCGGATAAAGGTCTTGGTTGGAGATAAGGTAGAAGTCCTGATTGATCCTTATGGCGGCAAGGGGAGAATCATTAAAAGAAATTAACTTGCCTTTTTTATTAAATTAGTGTATGATGACCGGATATATGCTTATGTAAAAATACAGGGTAATAGCCCTATATTTTTATTTAGCGTTTAGATAGTTTTGATAAAAATGAAAATTAAATCAGCTGTTAAAAAAATTTGTACAAATTGTAAATTGATTAAGCGAAGTGGGCATCTTCGTGTTATTTGTTCTAACCCAAAACATAAACAAAAACAATAATTTCATATGAGAATACTCGGTATAACTATTCCAAATAATAAACATTTAGACGTCGGCTTAACTTGCCTCTATGGTATTGGTATTTCTCGTGCTCGAAAAATTTTAGATGAAGCTGGAGTTGATCGAACGATTAAGGGTGACACTTTGACTGTTGATCAAGAAAATGCAATTAGAAAAATCATTGAGACCATGTCTATTGAAGGTTCACTTAAACGTGAAGTTGCTTCCAATATAAAAAGATTAAAAGATATTAAGGCTTATCGAGGAGTTAGACATATGCGTCGACTACCAGTTAATGGTCAGCGAACAAAAACAAATTCTCGGACAATTCGAGGTAATGTCAGAAAGACAATGGCTTCCGGTAAGAGAAAGGAAAGTAAGACATAATAAATAAAATAATATGGGAAAAGTAAAAATTATAACAAAAGAAGAAGAGAAGGTTGAAGTTCCGGTAGTGGCCACAGAAAGTACTCCCAAACAGACCGCAAAAACTCCTAAGAAAAAAGTTGTTTCAGGAACTCTTCATATAGAGGCTACTTTTAATAACACAAAGGTTGTTTTAACTGATAAAAATGGAAATACTTTATTCTGGACTTCTTCAGGTTCACTTGGATTTAAGGGAGCTAAAAAGGGAACACCATTTGCAGCCTCAAAAGCTGGCGCAGTGATCGGAGAGAAAGCTAAAGCACTTGGAATTAAAGAAGTTGATGTCTTGGTTAAAGGAGTAGGTAGTGGTCGTGAACCTACAATTCGCTCTTTTATGGCCTATGATATAGATATTACATGTATTAATGATGTGACTCCAGTTCCTCACAATGGACCAAAACCCAAAAAACCACGAAGAGTATAAAGTAATTATTAATAATAAGAAGAATTAAATGAAGCCAGTCAAAAAATATAAAATTGGTAGAAGACTAGGAGCCGGAGTGTTTGAAAAATGTCAGACAACTAAATTTGCTATGTCTGAAGCACGTCACGCGAAAAATGCAAAAAATAAACGACCTAAGCCTCTTTCTGGTTATGCTCAGCAATTTATCGAAAAACAAAAAGTTCGTTTTATGTATGGTATTAGTGAACGTCAATTTTCAAATTACATTAAAGAAGCTATCTCTCAGAAGGGAGTTCCTGCCAATGAATATCTTTTTGAATTGTTAGAAAACAGATTAGACAATATTGTTTATAGATTTGGATTAACTCATTCTCGCCGTCTTTCTCGACAAATGGTTTCCCATGGACATATTCTGGTTAATGGAAAGAAAACAACTGTCCCTTCCTGTCGTGTAAAGATTGGAGATGTTGTCACCATTCGAGAAGGAAGTAAAAAAAGTGTATTATTTACGGATATGGCAAATAAAATGAAAGATTACACTTGTCCTAATTGGTTAGCTTTTAATGTTGATAGTCTATCTGGTAAGATTTCAGGTAAACCTAAAAATATTGAAGGATATATAGATCTTGATACAGTGTTAGAGTTTTATAGTCGTTAAATTTAAAGTTTAATTTTTAATAAATAATTATGAGGGCAATAGCCTTCAAATATAATATAATTATGTCTGATTTAAATATTATACTACCATCACAATTATCAATTGTTTCAGAAATTGGAACAAAAGGTATTTACGAAATTGATGGTCTTTATCCTGGATATGGGCATACTCTCGGCAATTCACTTCGTCGTATTATTTTGTCGTCTTTGACAGGAGCGGCAATTACTTCTATCAAGATTAGTGGTGTGGATCATGAATTTTCAGTTATCGATGGAGTGAAAGAAGATGTAATTACAATTCTTCTTCGTTTAAAGCAAGTTCGTTTTAGATTAAACACTGACGAACCACAAACAGTTAAACTAGAAGTAAAGGGTCCCAAACAGATTACGGCGGGAGATATTCAAGTTACTGGGCAAGTAGAAGTTTTAAATAGTGATTTATATATTGCTGAAGTAACTGGTAAAAATAATCTCTCAATTGAAATGACAATTGAAAAAGGATTAGGTTTTGTGCCAAAAGAAATGCATCAAAAAAATAAAAATGAAGTCGGAGTTATTTCTCTTGATGCAATTTTTACTCCAATTCGTCGCGTTTCTTACGAAGTAGAAAATATGCGTGTTGGTGATAAAACAAACCATAATCGTTTGCGTATGACGATTGAAACAGATGGGACTCTAACTCCCCGAGAAGCACTTGAAAAAGCCATCGTTATTATGGTAGAACAATTGCAGACTATCGTCGGATTTACTGTCTCCCATCGTAATGTTGATAAAGAAAAAACAGTTGAAGAACATAAAGATAAAAAAGAAGACAAAGAAAAAGATGATAGTAATGAATTTACAGATATTCTAAAAACTCGAATTGATACTCTTGATCTATCAACGCGAACACTAAATGCTTTGACTAGTGCAAATATTAGAACAATTGGCGGAGTGGCTAGAAAGAAAAAAGAAGATTTATTGGAAATTGAAGGAATTGGAGATAAGGGAATTCAAGAGATTAAGAAAATTCTTGGTGGATATGGAATAACATTGAAATAATTAAGAATTAATAATTAAGAATTAATATATGCGACACCACAATAATGTCAGAAAATTTGGAAGAAATAAAAATCAGCGCCACGCTCTACTTAAGGGTCTCATGTTGTCGCTTATTGCTCATGGAAAAATAGAAACAACTGAAGCTAAAGCAAAAGAACTTCGACCTTTAATTGAAAAGATGATCACAAAAGCTAATGTTGGTACACTGGCCTCACGTCGCTTAGTTATTTCGCGTTTGTATAATCTGACTGCTGAAGCCAACAAGTTAATTGATGAAATAGCTCCAAAATATAAGAGTCGTGCTGGAGGTTATACTCGTATCACCAAACTGCCTCGTCGAGGAGGGGATGCTAGTAAAATGGCTTTAATTGAATTTATATAATAATACTTGTCCCGTTAGAAAATATATCTAATTGGACATAAAAATGAAATTAATAATTAATATTTTTTAATGGGATGACAAAGACATATACAATAGATGCAAGTGGAAAAGTATTTGGTCGCGTAGCAAGTGAAGCCGCCAAAGATTTAATGGGGAAAAATTTACCGAATTATGTAGCTAATCAAGTAGCTGATGTTTTTGTAATAATTACTAATGCTAGCCTTACAAAAATGTCTGAACGACGCATGAATGAGACTTTACACGAAAGATATTCAGGACAACCAGGAGGTTTTAAAGAGGAAACAAACGCAAAAATTGTTGAGAAAAAAGGCTGGAAGGGTTTATATGAACTGGCTGTTTATGGTATGCTTCCTGCAAATAAATTGAGACCTAAAATGATGAAGCGTTTAACAATTAAAGAATAATCATTATGACAGAAAAAAAAGTAACAAAAACAATAAAAGAGAAGGAATATTTTAGAGTAATCGGCCGACGCAAGACTGCTGTGGCTGTTGCTCGTCTCATAAAAGCTACAAAGAATTCATATACAATTAATGGAAAAGATTTTACCGAATATTTTAAAACTGCAGATTTAAAGAAAATTGTGACTTCCGCATTTGAAACAGCAACACCAAGTGTCAAATTCGAAGTGATTGTGACTGTCAAAGGAGGTGGAATTCATTCTCAAGCCGAAGCCGTCCGTCATGGTATTTCACGAGCTCTAGTTTTACATGATAGTGAACTTCGTGGAGTATTGAAAAAAGCAAAAATGCTTAAACGCGATCCTCGTCAAGTTGAAAGAAAGAAATTCGGACTCAAAAAAGCAAGAAAGTCACCACAATGGTCTAAACGCTAAAAATTACAAAAATCCAAACTTGAAAAAGTTTGAATTTTTGTATATGATTAAAATTACTTGTCCCGTACTAAATTTTTGATTAGTTAAAAATTAAGAATGGAAATAATGGGATTAAATAGTATAAAAAAACATTAATAATTATAATTAAATTTTAGTACTGGGATGAATAATGAAGAAAATAAAGAAACAAATTCGGAAAATTTTGAAGATTTAGAATTTGTGGAAAGCACTGAAGATGGGGAAGCTTTGCCAGAAAAAGATGTGGTAAAGAAATTACGAGAAGAACTAAAAACCTGTCGCAAAGAGAAGGAAGAATATTTGACTGGTTGGCAAAGAGCTAAAGCGGATTATATAAATCTTCAAAAGGAACTCGAACTGGCTCGAGTTAATGGTTCTGTCTTTGCCAAAGAAAAAATGGCCGAGAAACTTCTTCCGGCGCTGGATAGTTTTGAAATGGCATTTGGAAATATTGAACACTGGGAGAAATTAGATAAAGAGTGGCAAGATGGTATCAAATTAATTTACAGTCAACTTATTTCAGGGCTCGCTAGTTCTGGGGTGGAAAAAATTGATGAAGCAAATGTTCCTTTTGATCCAAATATTCATCAATCAATAAGTGTCGTAGAAACCGAAGATGAACCAAAAGACCATACAGTAGAAAAAGTACTTCACACCGGATACAAAATTGGCGAAAGGGTAATTCGTCCGGCGAAAGTAACTATTTACGAATATAAGGAATAGTATCAAAAAGAATTTTAAAATAGCTCTTCCCAGAGGGTACAGTAAATTTCTTGGTAGAAATTTACTCAGTTTTCCCGCCGTCGCGGTCAAAAGCCCCTCTGATAAGACTATTTTAAAATTCTTTTCGTCGCTTAATTTTTGAGTGAATTTAGGAATTCTTTTTTGGTTTCTTCGTCGATTTTATCTGTAACTATAATCATCATCTCTGAAGTTAACCCCAAATCTTTTTTAATATTAGTGAAAAGATTTTCATATGGATACATTGAAATCCAGACGGAATTTTTCATACAAACAAATCCAGCTTTTTTGAGAAGGTATCGGAGAGCTTCTCTTTCGTTTTTTCTTTCTTCGGGTAAATCAAGAATAATAATTCTCCAATATCCATCCCAATTATTTGTAACAATGGCAGTATCGTCGTCTATTGCATTATTATTTAATCGTTTTCGCCCTTCTTCGGATAATCGGAAATAAGACTGACAATCTGACTGGAAACACTCCACAAGCCCCTCTCCGGCAAGGTTTTTAATAGAACGGGATATTGCATATTCGGGCCTATTTTTGCTTGTATAAGCGTTTTTTATCACATTTTCAACCTCTTTTTTAAGAGTATCCAAAGATACGGCTTTTTTTCTAGCTAAGGTTTTAAATATAGCTTTTTGGATAAGTGGTTTTTTCATAATTTATGTATTGACTATTATATCACCATAATATATATTATACAATAGTTTCGTGGTCACGAAATACTTGTCAAAAATATACGTTGGGTATATAATATGAAAGCTAGATTGTATATATTAAAAAATTATTCGCTTATCCCTACCTCGCTTTGCTCGGCGCGCGCCCACACCTACTCATAATTTTTTAATATATACAATCTAGTAAAAGAAATTAATTTATTATAAATTATTAATTAACAAATAAAAAACATATGTCAAAAATCATAGGTATAGATTTGGGTACAACAAATAGTGCGGTGGCTATCATTGAAGGTGGTCAACCAAAAATTATAGAAAATATTGAAGGGGCACGAACAACTCCTTCGGTTGTTACGGTTGCTAAAAATGGCGATCGGATGGTTGGTTTACTCGCCAAGCGTCAAGCAGTCACAAATCCAGAAAATACAATTTATGGTATCAAGCGATTCATCGGTCATTTGTATGACGATCCAGAAATTCAAAAAGATGATAAGGTTACTCCATATAAAATTCAGAAAGGTTCAACTGGTGGAGTAGAGGTCAAGCTTGGTGATCAATGGTTACGACCAGAAGAAATTTCAGCAAAAATTTTAGGCAAAATAAAAGCTGATGTTGAAGCAAAACTTGGCGAGAAAATTACTGAAGCGGTTATTACCGTTCCAGCCTATTTCAATGATGCTCAAAGAAAAGCAACCAAAGATGCTGGAGTGATTGCAGGACTTGATGTGAAGCGAATTATCAATGAACCAACTGCTGCCGCTCTTGCTTATGGTTTTAATACAAAGAAAAATGAAAAAATAGTCGTCTATGACTTTGGAGGTGGAACTTTTGATGTCTCTGTTCTTGAAGTTGGTGATGATGTTATTGAAGTAAAGTCGACCGATGGAGATTCACACATGGGAGGTGAAGATATTGATCAGAAAGTTGTAAAGTGGATTGCTGATGAATATAAAAAAGAATCAGGCATCGATGTCACCAAAGATATGCTTGCACTTCAACGATTAAAAGAAGCAGCTGAAAAAACTAAACATGAACTTTCAACAACAATGGAATCAGAAATAAATATTCCGTTTATTACCTCCGATGCCTCAGGTCCAAAACATTTACTTCTCAAAATGACTCGAGCCACCCTTGAATCACTCGCTGAAGAATATGTGACTCGTTCAATTGAAATTACGAAAAGGGCAATTGAAGCTTCACCATTTAAGATGAATGAAATCAATGAAATAATTCTCGTTGGTGGACAAACAAGAATGCCGGCGATTGTTGAAGCGGTCAAAAAATTATTCGGCCGTGAACCAAATCGTTCAATCAATCCAGATGAAGTTGTGGCTCTCGGAGCAGCCGTTCAAGCTGGAGTTTTACAAGGTGACGTCCGCGATGTTCTTCTTCTTGACGTTATTCCACTATCACTTGGAATTGAAACTTTGGGAGGTGTCGCAACAAAATTAGTTGAAAGAAATACAACCATTCCAAGTTCAAAATCGCAGACATTTTCAACCGCAGCAGATAATCAAACTTCCGTAGAAATTCACATAACTCAAGGTGAGCGCCCAATGGCTAGTGACAACAAGTCACTTGGAAGATTTATTCTAGATGGTATTCCACCTGCTCCACGAGGGATGCCACAGATTGAAGTGACTTTTGATGTTGATGCCAACGGAATACTTAATGTTAAAGCAAAAGATAAAGCTTCAGGTAAAGAACAATCAATTCGTATTGAAGCAAGTTCTGGTTTGACTGACGCTGATATAAAGAAAATGAAAGATGAGGCAGAAGCTCACGCTGAAGAAGATGCCAAGAAAAAAGAATTAGCCGATGAGAAAAATACTGCCGAGATGATGATCTTTACAGCTGAGAAATCTTTGAAAGAATATGGGGATAAAATTCCAGCGGATGTGAAAACTACCATAGAAGAAAAAGTTGCTGGAGTTAAAACTGCCAAAGAAGGGACAGATTTGGGTGCGATTAAAACTTCTCTTGAAGCGCTAACAACAGAGTTATCAAAAGTTGGAGAGATAATGAATAAAGCTAATCAAGAAGCAAACGCTAGTGCAAACCAGAATCCTACACCAGGGGCTCAAGGGGAAGAAATAAAAGATGCGGAAGTAAAAGAAGATAATAAGTAGAACGTAGGAAGTAGTATGTAGTAAGGTTGGATTCAAACAATTCCTTGCTACTTTCTACCTACTACCTACTACCTACTACTTAATTAATTATGCCGAAAAATTATTACGAAACACTTGGGGTACAAAAAAATGCTTCGAAGGAAGAGATAAAAAAAGCATTTCATAAGCAAGCTCATAAATATCATCCGGATAAAAATAAGGGGGATGATAAAAAATTCAAGGAGGTCAATGAGGCCTACCAGGTTCTTTCTGATGATCAAAAACGTTCCCGTTATGATCAGTTCGGCTCAGCCGATGGTCCTATGGGCGGAGGAAATTATGGCGGGCAAGGAGGGTATAGTGGGGGTTTTGGTGGATTTGATTTCTCTGGATTTCAAAATGGACAAGGATTTGATATGGGTGACCTCGGGGATATTTTTGGAGACTTTTTTGGTGGGGGTATGGGTCGCGGGACACGAAATGCTCGACGAGGCCGAGATATATCAACTGAAATTGATTTAAGTTTTGAAGAATCAATTTTTGGAGTGAATCGTAAAATTTTAATCACCAAACAATCAAAATGTGATATCTGTAAAGGAACTGGTGGAAAAGTAGGAACAAAGATGAATACTTGTAAAACCTGTGGAGGTAATGGCCAGATTCGGGAAGTTCGCCGTTCAATTCTTGGGTCATTTTCGACAACAAAAACTTGTGATGTTTGTCTTGGAAATGGAAAAGTTCCATCTGAAAAATGTTCTAATTGTCATGGAGCTGGTGTTATCCGCAGACAAAATGAAATTGATTTAGGAATTCCAGCTGGAATTAATAATGGCGAAATGCTTAAAATGACAGGTCAAGGTGAAGAGATTCAAAGTGGTCATGCTGGAGATTTGTATATAAAAGTAAATGTTAAAGCGCATCCTATCTTTAAGCGAGATGGACTTAATTTGACTATGGATTTACCGATCAAATTGACAGATGCACTGACCGGAATGACATATAATTTAAAAACATTAGAGGGTAATACAATTGAAGTAAAAATTCCTGAAGGAATAAATCACAATGAATTACTTCGAGTGCGCGGTAAGGGTGTTCCATCCAATCGTGGCCGTGGAGATATTATTTTACGAATCGTTATAAAAATGCCATCAAAACTTTCCCGCAAATCAAAAGAATTAATTGAAGAACTCAAAAAAGAAGGGATATAAACCTCTTTACATCTACGATATTTTTGATACAATTTACTCTATTATTACTTATCGCAGGCAAAGGGTTTTGCTTGATACAAAGAAATGACAAAAAGTGCTATTGCTTCCAAGAAGCTTTGGAAGATCGGTTCTAAGGATTTTAACACTCAATATTTTGATTTTAATAAAGAAGGAGACCTAATTATTAAGGAAGGTCATAATATTTATAACGTTCGCTATTTGGCGGAAAAATTTGGGACATCACTTGAAATAATGATGCCTTTTATTGTTGAAGAAAGGCTAGAAGATTTACTAGATATTGCTCAGGCTTTATCTAAAAAGATGGCGTATAAAGGCAAATTCTTTTATCATTTTCCAATGAAAGTAAATCAAAACAAGGAAGTCATCATGGCTCTTGTCGGTGAGGGAGCCCATCTTGAGACATCTTCTCATGCTGATTTATTTTTGATTAAAAAAATGCTTGAACAAGAATCATTTAATCCAAATATTCGCATTCTTTGTAATGGCCCAAAAACAGACAGATATATGAATCTGATAGATGAGCTTCAGCACAAAGGAGTAAAAATTTTTCCAATTATCGAAGCACCAAATGAACTCTCTTTTCTTCAACACTCTCGTTATGATGTTGGCATTCGTCTCGATATGCCGATTAAGGCTGAATCTCGTTGGAACAAATCGATTGATCGTTTTGGTTTTTCAGCCAAAGAAATACTTGAAATGGGAACATTTAAAAATTTAAAAATTTTACACTATCATATCGGTTCACAAATTGAGAAATTATCAGACGTCGTTAGTCCAATCAAATACGCTCTTGATGTTTATTTTAAACTTAAAGAAAAAAATCCATCTCTTGATACTCTTGATATTGGAGGTGGGATGCCAATTCCTTACGAAAGAAATAAAAGTTATCCAGTCGATAAGTTAATGCAAAAAATTATTGAAGTATTAAAAAGCGAATCAGAGAAAAGGGGAGTTCCCCATCCTAATCTTATCTGTGAATGGGGTCGTTATATTGTCGCACCAGCTCAGATAAATATTTATAAAGTTATAGATACAAAAAAAATTCATGGGAAAAAAGCTGAAGCTGAAAAATGGTATGTTATTGATGGTAGCTTTATGAATGATCTTTGTGATACTTGGGCAATAGATCAAAAGTGGGCCATTACTCCGGTAAATATTAAACAAGATAAAAATTTATCGAAAGTTTGGCTAGCTGGTTCAACTTGTGATTCTGATGATGTTTATCGTGGGAGAGACGGACATGTGACTTTACCAGATTATGAAGCCAATGGACATCCAATGTATATTGCTGTGATGGACACTGCCGCTTATGAAGATGCGCTTGTGATGCACCACTGTTTGCTTGCTGGGCCGATGAAAATTATTGCAGAAAATGGACATATAGTAGTTGCTCGAAAAAGAGAATCACCCGAAGACATAGGTAAAAATTTTGGATGGTAATCGTAAAAATAAAAGGAAAGTATTAATAAAAATTGCTCGCTTATCCCTACCTCGGCACGCCTCGGCGCGCGCCCACACCTACTCACAATTTTTATTAATGCTTTCCTTTTTAAATGCAAACGTGATAAAATATAGATATTATGAATACAAATTTAAAAACGTTAGAATTTATTCTAAAAAATTATAAGAATTTTAATTCTCGAGCATTAAAAGAAGCTACGATTGCTTATTGGCGCCATATAGAAAAAGGAGGCAAAATGTTTTTTGCCATGGGCGGAGCAATGTCTTCAGCTCAACTTGGTATAACACTCGCTCCAGCGATAAAGAATGGATTAATACACGGGATGTCAGTTACTGGAGCGAATTTAGAAGAATCACTTTTCAGACTCGTGGCTCACAATAGTTATAAAGATTTTCCAGATTACAGATATTTTACCAAGGAAGATGATACAAAAATTTTGGAAGACCGCATGCGCCGAGTAACTGACACCAGCATCCCTGAAGATGAAGCTTTTCGGGTGGTTGAGAAGCAGATTGTTCCAACCTGGAAGGAAGCCACTGCAAAAGGAACTAGGAAATTTTGGCATGAATATTTTTATGAATTAATTGGGTCAATAGATAAAGAACATCACGAGGGTAAGGCTGAGGAATGCTGGTTACTTGAAGCCTCAAAGAAAAATATTCCAATTGTTGTTCCTGGGTATGAGGACTCAACATTCGGAAATATTTTTGCTTCTTATGTTAAAACTGGTGAATGTAGTCCGTCAATAGTTAAAAGTGGGATTGAGTATATGGCTAACTTTTACGATGAATATCAAAAACTTTCAGAAGGTGAGGGTGTTGGTTTTTATCAAATTGGCGGAGGAATTTCCGGAGATTTCCCAATTTGTGTAGTGCCGTCAATTAAGTATGACTTACAAAAAGAAGTTAAACCTTGGTCATACTTCTGTCAAATTTCCGACTCGACAACTTCTTATGGTTCGTATTCTGGAGCAACTCCAAACGAAAAAATTACTTGGGATAAACTTACAAAAGATACTCCAATGTTTGTCGTTGAATCAGATGCGACAATTGTCGTACCACTAATGCTCGAAGCGTTGATGGAGTGCCTTGCAAATCCGGCTGAAGCAAATAAATTAATAGAAAAAATGAGTTAGGTTTGAAATAGCTTTTCCCAGAGGGTACAATATTAATATAAAACTTCACAAATTATATTCTAAAAAAAGTCCTCGGACGAGGGAGGACGAGGAGCCAGACATTTTTTTATAAAATAATTTGTGAAGTTTTAAAATCAAATGAAAAAGAAAATTTTAGAAGAAAAAATATCTAAATTTAATCCGAGTGATAGTGGGGCTCTTTATCATGGAATTTTTGGATTACCATTTAACGTAGAAGAATCAAGGGTTGTTTTGGTTCCTGTGCCATGGGAGGCTACAGCTTCTTATGGGGCAGGTTCTGCCTTAGGACCAAAAGCAATTTTAGATGCCTCACAGCAAGTAGATTTATTTGATCCAATTAATCCAGATGGCTGGAGAGAGGGGATCGCAATGCAAGACATTCCCTCTAGTATTTTTTACAGGAATCAACAAATATGTGAAAAAACTACCAAATATATCACTGGATATAATGAGAGAAAAATAGATAAAAATTTACAGAGTGAAATAAACACAAGTTGTTTTGAACTTAATGAATATGTCAGAGAGACAACAGATAAATTTTTGAAAGATGGCAAAATTGTTGGAGTTGTTGGTGGTGATCATAGTGTTATTTTAGGATATTTACAAACCTTATCAAAAAAATATAAAGATTTTGGAATACTTCACATTGATGCGCATTCGGACTTAAGAGATGCTTATCTTGGGCTTGAATATTCTCACGCCTCCATATTTTTTAATGCTTTAAAAATAAAAAATATCTCTAAACTAGTTCAAGTTGGAGTTCGAGATTTTAGTCATGAAGAAAATGATTTTATTAAGAAAGAGAAAAACCGCATTGCGCTTTTCACCGATTATGAAATTAAAAAAGCTATTTTCGAAGGGCAAACACTGAAGAAGAAATTTGCTGAAATTATTAAAAAACTACCTCAAAATGTTTATATCTCTTTTGATATTGACGGTTTAATGCCATATCTAAGTCCCAATACCGGTACACCGGTTGTCGGAGGATTTAATATAGAAGAAATGGTTTTTCTTTTTGAAGAACTGATCGCTTCTGGCCGCAAAATTATTGGTTTCGATCTTTGTGAAGTTGCTCAAGGTGAAAATCAATGGGATGGTAACGTCGGAGCTCGAGTTTTATATAAATTGTGCCTGCTTACCCTTAAGAGTCAGAAAATATGGTAAATAATGTAAATTTAATAAAACTTATCTCAAGTGATATAATATAACCCTATGAAAACAATTCTTATTACCGGTGGTTGTGGCTTTATTGGTACAAACACTGCAGAACATTATATCAAAAAAAATATAAAGTTATTGTTCTAGATAATCTTTCTAGGGTGGGTTCTAAATATAACTTACAATGGTTAAAAACATTTAAGGGTAACTTAGTGTTTAAGAAAGTAGATATTATAAATTACGCTTTTTTGATTAAAGTTTTTAAAGAATTTAAACCAGATTTAATTTTACACTTAGCTGGTCAAACTACCGTAACTGGTTCTGTTTTAAACCCAAGAGAAGATTTTGAAATCAATGCCTTGGGAACTTTTAATGTTTTAGAGGCTATGAGAAATGTGACTCCAAAAGCCTCTTTGATTTTTTCAAGCACAAATAAAGTAATGGGTGAATTGTTAGACATACCTATTCAAGAAAAAGAAAATAGATATGTCTTTAAAAATCTAAAAGGAATTTCTGAAAATCATCCATTAAGTTTTTGTAGTCCCTATGGTTGTTCAAAAGGTTGCGGTGATCAATATGTTTTAGATTATGCAAGAATTTATAAATTAAATACAATAGTTTTTAGACAGTCATGTATTTATGGTTCTCGACAGTTTGGTATAGAAGGGCAAGGATGGCTTGCTTGGCTTATTAGTTCTTTGATTTTTAACCAACCTGTATCTCTATATGGTACTGGTAAACAAGTTAGGGATATTTTACATGTTAGTGATTTAGTAAATGCTTTTGATTTAGCTTTTAAAAATATTAAAAAAACAAAAGGGAAAGCTTATACTATAGGTGGAGGACCAAAATTCACTGTATCTATTTTAGAATTCTTTAAAATTTTAGAAAATATTTCTGGAAAGAATTTTAACTATAAAGTTAAACCTTGGAGGTTAGCAGATCAAAAAGTTTATATTTCTGATATATCTTCTGCGAAGAAAGATTTTGACTGGGTTCCAAATATTAACCCGAAAGAAGGTATAAAAAGTATGTATGATTGGGTTTTACAAAATAAACATCTTATAGATAAATCTGGAATTTTAAAAAATAAACCAAAAAATAAACCAAAAAATAATTTTATTTAATTATGGAAAAAGGACCCGAAAGAGCGATAAATATTGATAGGCAGTATCTACAAATAGATAGAGAAAATTTAGAATCTCAACTTGAAAAAATATCTGATGTTTTATTTCAAATTTCGAAAAATGATAGATTTGATAATTTTTCTCATATGGCTAAACTTGCTGATATATCTAGTAAAGAAAATATTAGACCCGAGGATAGCGTCCAATTATTAGATAATTGGGATTATGATAGTTTATCATATATTAAAAATGAAAGATCAGGTAACTGTGTTGATTTTGCAATTTTATGTCAAAAAATGTTAGAGGATGTTGGGGTACCTTCAACAATCATTGGTAGATTTCCAGAAGTAAAAGATTATACCAAAAAACAAGCTGATTTTCTAAAATTTAAACATCTTTCCATAATGTATACAAATGAAAATAATGGATTGAATTTATTTATTCTAGAGCCTAGTTGGAAATTTTCTAAACCTATTCCTATTAAAACAGGTGTTCATTCTGTATATAAGGATTGGGAATCTGAAATATCACAGATTAATGGAACTCAATTTATACAGAAAGCTTATAATGCACAAAAAGATAAACGGAGGGAGAGGTTATATGACATTAAACCAGTAGATAGAAATTTTTGTAACCAATTAACTAAGAATTTTATTAGGATACCTAGAGAACTAAAAATATTAAATACAAGAGATGAGGAAGTAATACAATTTTTGAAATTCAACCCTGTTAAAAAGCTATTTACTACTAATATAGATGGAGTAGATAAAGAATTTTCACCAAATTTCATCGGAGCTGAACAGAAAATAATTTTAGAAGAAATACTAGAAAAACCGGATTTATTAGAGTACATAACAAAAGTTTTTGATTTCACAGAATCCTTACCAGATGATTTTTGGATAAAAGATTAATATTTAATTTTTTTTAATATAATAATATGAAAATATGTATATATGCCCATAGTTTTCCACCTATTATTGGTGGTGCTCAAACTTATCAATATAATTTAGCTGCTGGTCTAGGTAAACTTGGCCACGAAGTACTGGTATTAACTGGTGAAATACCAGACACTCTTAAATCAAAAATAAAAGATTATACTTCAAGTTATTTTAAAGTTAAGCGCATTCCTCTTTTTCGTGAATCGATTAAAATGAAAGCACCTTTTAGAGATGTATTAATAAATTCATTTACAATTTTAAATAAGTTTGATCCAGATATAATTTATTCTAATGGATACATACCATGTTTACTAATTTCTATGATCAAAGATAGTTTGCGTGCTAAGCATATTTTTAGTTATCACTCCACCCCAGAATTAGATGTGAATAAACTTGTTGGTATTTTACCTGGAAATTTAGAATTTGAATTAGCTATAGCAACTTTTATTTTTCTATGGTTATTTTTAGTCATTAAGTAAAAGCTTAGCATATATAGCTCCTTAAAACAATTTGTGTTTTTACCAGTGGTAATCTTGAATTTGCATGCTCTGTGTGTCGTAGGTATGATATAATTGCTAACATGCAATTATATGAAAATTCCAAAACGAAATATTTTCCCAGGGGTACAAAAAATGATCTTGTCGGCGGGTTTGCTTTTTTTGAAGATAACCGAACCCATGAGTTGTTTGTTGCTTTATTGCGAAAAGCTAATGGTCAATATTGTATTCCAAACACTAAAGATGAGTTTAACACAATTCATTGGGTTACTTTTGAAGAAGCGGTTGAAAAAATTTCATTTAATAAAGATAATTTACTTGAAGCACGACAGCATTTTTACTATAATAAACCTGTTAAAACCTATGAAAATTTAATGGGTATAAAATCACTCACCATTGCAGTTCCAACATACAATGGGGCATCAACAATATCAAAAACACTCGACTCCATCGCGGAAAATTTAAAAGAGATTCCGGCCTTTATTAAAAAAGAGATAATAATTTGCACAGATCATTGTACTGATGACACTGTTTTAATAGTAAAAAATTTTATAAGCAAAAGAAGAACTGAAGAGATGGAAATTACGCTTATTAATAATATAAATGATAAAGGAAAAGCGAACGTCCTTAATCAAGTTTTTAGTTTTTCTTCTGGAGAATTGTTTGGCGTTGTGGATGATGATGTAATTCTTGAAAAGAACTGTATATTAAATTTAATCAAGGCGTTGATAGAAAATAAAAATTTAAGATGCGTATTTTCTGCTCGTGTAAGATTACCACTTAAAAGTCATAACCCATGGAAATTATTTTGGTATTGGATTTTGGGGATTAAATTTGACGTCAACCCATATGATAAACCAAGTGGGATAATAAGAGGACAAAGCATAATATTGAGAAGAGAAAACTTTGTTCATTTTCCAGCAGTACTTAATGAAGATCAATTCTTGCATTATATATACTGGCCACAAACAGAGGAAATAAGCGATTCCATTGTTTATTTTAATTATGTATCTAGTGTTTACAGTTGTTATCGTAGATCTATTCGACTAAAATTTGGGTCTAAGCAAATGTATAAACATTTTACAAAAGAAAGAATTTGTGAATATTCCCATACTGTTATTCGCAAAATAAACTACCAGAAAATTTTACATATGTCATGGAGATTAAAAGGGCCTTTTTTATTCTATAAATTTATAATGTTTTTTATAAACAAATGTGTGAAAATAAAACTTCATTTTATAAAAGATTACGGATGGTATAGATATAAGCAATATTAATCATGAATATCTATATTTATAGCTATAAGATATTTGAGTAATTTAGAAAAGGAGGATAATATAAAACAAAAAAAATATGATTGAAGCCCCTAATAAAATCGCAAAAACTCTACATGTGGGGATAGCAACAGTGACACGGGGATCAAGAGCTTTATGAGATTCAAAGGGTGGTTTTAAAAGGGTATTAAATCAAAAAAATTAAAGGTTTTATGATATAATATATACATATGAATTGGTTTTTTATCGCACTTGGGGCTCCATTTTTGTGGGCAATAGTAAATATTGCTGACCAATATCTTGTTTCTAAATATTCTCAAAAAGAAAAAGAGAGAAGTTCTGGTGGGTTAGTCTTATTTTCTAGTTTAATTGGTATATTTATAGCTATTGGAATAGGAATATTTACTTCTGGTATTTTTGATATCTCATTCTCCGATATAATTTTATTACTTATTGCTGGTGGATTAGCTATTATTTGGATTATTTTGTATTTATATGCTCTTGAGATTGAAAATATCTCAGTTATTGTGCCTTGGTTTTTGACTGTACCGATTTTTGGATATATTTTGGGGTTTATATTTCTGGGAGAAACACTAACTTTTTACCAAATAATAGGATCTTTAATTGTTTTTATTGGGCTGGTTTTTATTTCGATAGATTTTTTCAAAGAAAAAAAGGGAATTAAAAGAAAAATGATATATTATATGCTTTTTGCTTCTTTAATGGTGGCTATTTCTGGTATTATTTTTAAATATGTGACGATTGAGGGTAACTTTTGGGTGTCATCTTTTTGGGAATATTTTGGTTTGGGGCTTGGAGGATTGTTCCTTTATATATTTATTCCTAAATATCGACATGAATTTGCTTATATGAACAAAATTGGTGGTAGAAAAATTTTTTTTGTTAATATTATAAGCGAATTGATGACAATCTTTGGAAATTTATTGACTAATTTTGCATTATTGCTTGCTCCTGTTGCAATGGTGTATCTCATTGGAAGTTTTCAACCAGCGATAGTTTTACTTCTAATAATTGTGGGGACTAAATTTTTCCCACATATCATAAAAGAGAATATATCCCACCGTGTTTTGATTCAAAAAATTACAGCTGTTATTGTAATGATTATTGGTAGTGTGTTCTTATTTATTTAAAAAATGTGTTAATATAAATGGTAATGATTTCAATTAATTATCATAGTAGAATAATGCCTGAAAGAAATATTTTTAATCAAGGCGCAAAAGAAAAAAATATATGATTCCAGAATTCCCCAAAATGAAATCCCTTGAACTTTCTGATAGAGAAGATGTGGAAAAAATAACTAAAAAATATCCGCCGTATTCGGATTTTAATTTTATTTCGATGTGGTCTTGGGGCATAAAAGACAAAATGCAAATCTCTCAATTAAATAATAATCTAGTAGTTCAATTTAGAGATTATCTTACAGGGGAAAAATTCTACTCTTTTTTGGGAAATAATAAAGTAGATGAAACAACAGAAAAATTATTGGAATTTTCTAAAAAGGTAAAAGTCAAACGAACACTAAAATTTGTTCCAGAAGAAGTTTTAAATAATTTAACTCAATCTAATTTTGATATAGTATTTGATCAAGATGCATATGATTATATTTATTCAGTCACACATCTATCTAATATGAATAACTGGACTAAAAACAGTTCGGGTAGAAATATTAGAAATTTTATAAAAAAGTACTCTAATTACATTGTTAAGCATAATTTCATAAAGGAAATAAAGAGAGATGAATATATTAAAATGTTTAGAAGATGGGCAGAAAACAAGAGAATAGAAGATTATTCAAAATTGTATGAATATAAAGCATTAGAGCGGATTTTTGAGACAAAACAGAATAACGTAAAAATAGTATCGATTTATATAAATAATCTTTTGGTGGGGTTTACTGTATATGAAATTTTATCTACTGATTATGCTATTTCTCACTTTGCTAAAGCTGACACAAAATATCACCACGCAATCAGTGATATATTAAATTGGGAAGAAGCAAAGATATTAAATGAAAAAGGAGTTAAGTATTTTAATTGGGAACAAGATTTGGGTATATTAGGATTAAGAAAATCAAAAGAAAAATATAAACCCATTTTTCTTTTAAAAAAACTTATTATCAGTCGTAAGAGTTAAAAAATATTAGCTTTACCAGAATAATATTATAAAGTATAATAAAACTATGGACAAGAAATCAAAAATATTGTTAGTAATACTTATAATAATTTCTCTTGTTTCTGTTGGGTTTACTTTTTATAAAACAATGATTATAAAAGATTTTACTATTGAAAACACAACTACTAATAATGATTAATAATTTTAAAAAAATAATATCTGTAATTTTGGAAATTAAACCAACAAAAATGCTTCCTGGAGAAATTGGAGTTTTTGCCACTAAAAATTTAAAACCTAAAACCATAATAGGTGAAGTTGAATTATTTGATAACAAAAATATTATTTTTGTTTCATGGTCTAATTATAAAAAAATTGACAAAATTACTCAAAATAAAATTAATAAATATTGCTTAGGTACGCCCAGTGGATTTTATACACCTTTTAATTTAAACCATATATCTATTCCATGGAATTTAAATCATAGTTGTAATTATAATGTTGGTTTTGACAAGAAAGATAATTTTATTACTACTAAATTTATTAAAAGAGGAGAAGAGTTATTTTGGGATTATGGACTAGGTGAAACAAATCCTAATTTTATTATGAATTGTAAATGTAACTCAAAAAATTGCAGAAAAATAATTACAGGCAATGATTGGAAAAATAAAATTTTTAGGTCAAAAAATTTAAAATTTATGCTTTCTAGTTTAAAATAATATGAATAATCTTATTTGTCCATGGGATCCTCCTATTTATTTAATTTTTTCTTCTTCTGTACCAACATTATTATATTATGCATATATTCCTATAATTTTATTATCTATTTTTTTTGGGATATATATACTTATTAAAAGTAATTTTTCACTACAAGGAAAATTATTTACCGCTATTTCTTTGTCCTTTTCTTTTTGGGTAATTAATATATTAATCCAGTGGACTTCAAATGATATTTATACTCAAATGTTTTCTTGGCAGCTGACTGCTTTTTTTGAAATATTAATTTTTATTTTCTCTGTATATTTTCATCAGGTATTTATAATTAATAAAGATATAGATTGGAAAAAAAAAGGATTATTCGCTTCTATATTATTAGTCGTTGTGATTCTGTTGCCATCTCAATTTAATATAAACTATTTTTATTTATCTGATATTGATTGCGGGGGACAAAATGGTATTCTCTGGAATTTTATTTACATAATAGAACCTTTATTAATTCTTATGGTTGCATATATAGGTTTTAGGTGGGGGTATAAAGAAAGACAGAAAACAGGGAAAATATCTTGGGCATTCTTATTTACTATTGCTGTTATTATTGCTCTGTCTTTATTTTATATAACAAACCTAGCCGGAGAATTAACTAAAATTTATGAAATAAATCTTTTGGGGCCTATTGGATTTATTGTATTTATTGGTATCTTATCTTATTTAATTATAAAATTTCAATTATTTAATATAAAATTAATTGCAACTCAAGCTTTAGTCTGGGGTTTGGCTATACTTATTGGTGCTCAATTCTTCTTCATTCAATCAACTACTAATTTTATTCTTAATGGTGTTACTTTCGTTGGTATTATCATATTTGGCCAATATCTTATTAAATCTGTAAAAAGAGAGGTTAAGCAACGAGAAAGATTAGAAAACTTGAGACTAAAATTAGAGGAATCAAATCTTAATTTAGAAATAGCCAATGATAAATTAAAAGGATTAGACCAACTTAAGACTGAGTTCGTTTCACTTGCTTCTCATCAGCTTCGTAGTCCATTAACGGCCATCAAGGGATATACATCAATGTTGTTAGAGGGTGACTATGGAGAAATGGATCCAAGGGTCAAAGATACCGTTGGCCGAATAATGGAATCAAGCAACAATCTAACTTTAGTTGTTGAAGATTTATTGAATGTTTCAAAGATTGAATCGGGTGGGATGAAATATGAAATGATTAAATTTGATTTTGGTGACATGATAAATGATGTTGTTAAAGAATTATCAATTACTGCCGAAAAGAAGGGTTTGAAATTAATTTCTAATATTTCAAATGAAGTAAAATATATTGTTAATGGGGACAAAGACAAACTTCGTCAGGTTTTAATAAACTTGATTGATAACTCGATGAAATATACAAAAGAAGGAGAAATAAATGTAGGAATTAAAAATGAGAATGGTAAAATTATCCTTTCCATTAAAGATACAGGGGTGGGAATAGAAAAAGGCAAAGAAGAAGCTTTATTTGAAAAATTCTCACGGGGTGAAGGATCAAAAGAAAATGCTGGTGGATCTGGTATCGGACTTTATTTAGTCCGAGAAGTAATGAAAGCTCATAATGGACGAGTCTGGGTAGAGTCCGAAGGCCTAGGAAAAGGCTCAACCTTCTTTGTAGAAATTAATTGTGTGGAATAACATAATATATATGGAAAATAAAATCAATCAATCCCCCAAAAATCTATATTATATAACATTTATTTTTTATGATTACAAAACAAGTGAAGCTAGCAAAAGAATTTGCTCTTAATAAATTTAAAGAGGCGGGAGTAGATAATCATTATATTGATGTTTTTAATATATTAAAAGATAAATTTAATGTAAACGATCAGAGTATTTTAATTGCAGGACTTCTTCATGATACTTTAGAGGATACATCTACGACATATGAGGAAATAAAAGATACTTTTTCAAAACTAATCGCAGATTTAGTTCAGGAAGTATCTCATCCAAAAAACTATAATCCAGAGCAAAAAAAAGAATATTATGAAAGGATAAAAACTATATCTGATGGAGCAAAATTTATAAAAATGGCTGATTTTACATCGCATCTTCAAAAATTTATTAAGATATATGAAAAAGGAGAACAACATCTTTATCCTAAATTTGTAAATAATGATAAATATATAAAAAGTATAAGAGAATTCTTGGATAGTTGCAAAGAATCACAGAGAAAGAATTTAGTCTATAATCTAACAAATAAGCTAGAAGATTTGCTTTAACTAAAAATACCGATCAGTGTAAAAGAAAAATCTGTGTTAGGCCTTGCCTAACGCAGATTACGATTATATTATAAGATTTTAGAAATTTTTGAACCAGAGTCGGTGTCTTTTATCTCATAACCAAGTGAATTAATTTTTTCTCGTAATTCGTCGGATTTTTTAAAGTCCTTATCTTTGCGAGCCTGTTCGCGTTCTTTGGCTAAATCAATAATTTCATCGGAAATTATTTCTTCAATGATTTTATCTAAATTAAGTCCAAGTACTTTGTCAAAATCAAGTAAGGTGGCTTTTTTGTCGGCATTTGATAGGGAAGTATCTTTCAATAATTCCCAGACCAAAGCCAATGCTTTTGGCATATTTAAATCATCATTAATTTCATTTAAAAATTTATTTTTAAAATTTAAATCTACATCACCAATTTCAGAACCCAAATCTTTAAATTTACTTAATAAATTTTCGTAACTATTTCTAGCTGAGATAATTAAATTATCACCCCATTCCATTTGCTTTCGATAATGAACCGAGAAAGTTGCATAGCGATATATCAATGGATCAATATTTTTGTTCAGAAATTCACTTTTTAAGGTTAGAAAGTTTCCGGTACTTTTTGCCATTCTTTCTCCATCTTTCAGATTTAAAAATTCACCATGCATCCAGTAATTAACCCAAGGGATTTTCTCAGTTACGGCCTCTGTTTGAGCCAATTCATTAGTGTGATGTAAGTTGATAAAATCAACCCCTCCACAATGAATATCGAATTGCTCTCCGAGGTATTTTACACTCATAGCCGAACATTCTATATGCCATCCCGGGAAACCAATTCCCCAAGGACTTTCCCATTCCATTTGCCTTTTGGAATTCATGGGAGAAAATTTCCACAAAGCAAAATCTGTAGAATTTTTCTTTTCATCATTTTTTTCAATTCTAGCTCCTTCTTTTAATTCATCTAATTTTTGATGAGAGAGTTTGTTGTAATCTTTAATTTTTGATGTATCAAAATAAATTCCATCACTTGTTTGATAAGTAAAACCCTTAGATTCAAGTTTTTGAATCATTTCGATTTGTTCTTTAATGTTATCGGTTGCTTTACAAAAAATTTCTGGGTAAATAATATTTAAATTTTTTAAATCTTCTTTGAAAGCTATAGTGTAAAACTCGGCAATTTCCGAAGCGGTTTTCGCTTCTTTTTTTGATTCTTTTTCAATTTTATCTTCACCCATATCTCTGTCACCAGTTAAATGCCCTACATCAGTGATATTCATTACGTGTTTTACATTATATCCGTTGTAAGTCAAAACTCTTTTTAAAATATCTTCAAAAATATATGTTCTCATATTACCAATATGAGCATAATTATAAACAGTTGGTCCGCAAGTATATAAACCTACTTCATTTGATTTGATAGGGTTGAAAACTTCTTTTTCGCGAGTCAGAGTGTTAAATAAAATTAAAGCCATATATTTATAATCCTATTATACCTGGGGACTTGCATTTTTCAAAATTTTTGTGTAATATAACTCTTATCTGATGAATTCGTTTATTTACGAGATCGTTGGAGCTAAATAAATCATGACTAAATCAGCAACGACAACTAAAAAGGTTAAGTCAGAAAGCAAAGAATTTGCGGTCATTTTTACTGGCGGGAAGCAATATAAGGTCGCTGTTGGGGATGTCCTAAAAATTGAAAAACTAGCAGGGGATTTTAAGGCTGGAGACAAGATAGTTTTTGATAAGGTTTTGCTCGTCGATAATGGTGTAGATACGACTATCGGAACTCCTTACATTACAAATGCTAAAGTTGAATCACTATTTCAAAAATTAGGTAAAGGCAAAACTGTCAAAGTAGTTAAATACAAACAAAAAAGTAGATATCTAAAAAAGAACGGCCACCGTCAACCATTTGTAGAAGTAAAAATATCTTCAATCAAATAAAAAAATCCATCATAAGCTGATGGATTTTTTTATTGCCTATTTCTTAGGGCGTTTTTTATGGTTTCGCCGTCTGAATATTCAAGTTCAGTGCCGGTAGATAAACCACGACCAAGCGAAACGATTTTGAAATTATATTTTTTTTGCAAAGCTGACATTTTTTCACGCAAGTACATATCGGTATGTTCTCCTTGAGGATTTAGGGATAATGCGATAATGACTTCTTTTAATTTATTATTCTTTGCTTGATTTTCTATTGTATTTGATAATTCTTTAATTCTTACAAAATTTGGGGTTTCTTTTGTCACAATTGGAACTAATCCACCTAAGATAAAATACATACCGGAATAATTACGACTTCGTTTAATACTTTCATAATCAGCATCTTTTTCAATTATTAAAAGGGAAGTTTTATCAATTTTGGGATTTTTACAAACATCACAAAGTTCATCTTTAGTGCCCTTAAAAAAAAGAAAACAAGAAGGACATTGATGAATATAATTTTTAAGTGAAAGAATATTGTCTCCAAGTTCTTTGACGTAGTTTGGATTTTTATGAAGCAAAAAATACACGAAGCGTTTTGATTGACGCTCGCCGATACCAGGAAATTCTTTGAAATATTTAGACAATTTTTCTATTGGATCATCCATAACTTGCTCGATTATATCATAAAAAAACCGCAGATATAAATAATCTGCGGCAAAAGCTCACAAGAATGAGTGATAGGGTGGGCCGTTACGCACTCTTTAAATGAATGGCTGCTTCCAAGCCAACATTCCCCATATTAATGAGCTTTTTAATAATTTATAATAGATTTATTTGTTTGTCAATTAAAATCCACCAATATCATCATCTGGAGATTGTAAATTAAAATTGTTTGATTTATCTATTGAAACGAAAGTAGTTGTCTTTTCATCAAAATACAAATCAACTTTACCTACCGGTCCATTTCGATGCTTTTCGATTAAAATTTCAGCGATATTTGTTTTTTCACTTTCATCTTTGCCTTTATCTTCACGATGAATGAACATCACTACATCGGCATCTTGCTCAATCGAACCAGAGTCGCGAAGGTCAGAGAGTCGAGGTCGGCCACCGCGTGATTCAACTGCACGGGATAATTGAGATAGAGCCAGAACTGGCACGTTGAATTCTTTGGCGAGAGATTTTAATGATCGAGATATTTCTGTTACTTGATTGACCATGTTGTCATAATTTTTTGAAGTGGACATTAGCTGTAAGTAATCAACAATAATTAATCCAATCCCGTGTTCGGCTCTTATACGTCTACAAATTGAACGCATGCGAATAATAGAATTTCCGGCCATATCATCGACAAAAATTGGAGCCTTGGAAAGTCTATCAAGAGAATCTCTGATTTTTGAAAATTCATTCTCGGTGGATAATCTACCGGTTCGTAAATTCCAAGCATTAACTTTTGATTCAGCTGCAAGCATTCGATCAACTAATTGTTGGGTACTCATTTCCAAAGAAAAAATGACAGTTGGTGTACCGTGCTTCAAGGATGCTTGGCGAGCAATATCTAAAGCCAGAGTTGTTTTACCCATTGATGGACGAGCTGCTAAAATAATGAGATCAGAATTTTGAAGTCCTGATAAATATTGATCAAGATCGTTGAACCCAGTTGGAATACCTCGAAGCTCACCTTTGTTCTCATGAAGTTTCTCTAATCGCTCCCAGGCTTCGGGTAAACTATCTTTAAGTGATTTAAATGACTGACCACTTGTATTACTATTAATCCCCATCATTCTTTTTTCCGCTTGATCGAGAATATCAAAAACATCTTCAACTTCTTCATTAAAACCAAGTTCTGAAATATGGTCTCCAGCTTCAATAATTTTTCGAAGAATGTTTTTTTTGTTTACAATATCCGCATAATATTTTATGTTTGTTGAAGCAGGAACGGAATTTGTGAGTTCGCTTAAATAACTACTCCCACCAATTTGCTCCAGTGAATTTTTACTTTCAAGTTTATGAGAAAGAGAAAGGATGTCTATCGGCTCGCCTCGACTTGAAAGTTCAAGCATTATTTTGTAAATTTGAGCATGTTTTGAGGCATAAAAAGAATCAGGGGTAATAATGTCATTGATTTCATGAATTGCTCCAGGGCGAAGCATAATCGAGCCTAAAATAGCCTTCTCGGCATCAATATTTTGTGGAGGTATTCGAAGTTTTGTTTTTCTATCTGCCATATGAGCCCCATTGTAGCATAATCTACGAGCTCTCAAAATCACTTATTTTAATAAGTCTGTGTGTAAAATGTGCAAAACTATTCATTTTTTGGTATTATTAGAAGATATGAAGAAACGATTATTATCAGGAATCCAACCATCGGGTGACATACATTTAGGTAATTATTTTGGGGCTATTAAACAATTTGTTGATCTTCAAAATGATTATGAATCTTTTATTTTTATTGCTGATTTACATGCAATCACCACGATTCAAGATAAAGACAAATTATCTAAAAATATTCTAAATGTAGCCTTGGACTATTTAGCTTGTGGGTTAGACCCAGAAAAAGTTTGTCTATTCAAACAATCTGACGTCCCGATAGTTACTGAGCTAATGTGGTATTTTAATTGTATTACTACTGTCCCATATTTAGAGAGGGCCACAGCCTATAAAGATGCTCACTTAAAAGCTAAAGAAATCAATGTTGGTCTTTTTGATTACCCAATGTTAATGGCCGCTGATATTTTAATTTATGATTCAGATGTTGTGCCTGTCGGACAAGATCAGAAACAGCATGTTGAATATGCTCGCGACACAGCTCTCAAATTTAATAATATTTTTGGAGAAACATTTAAAATTCCTGAATCATTAATTATGAAAGATGTCGCTATTGTTCCAGGAATTGATGGAAAGAAAATGAGTAAGAGTTACAAGAACACAATTCCACTTTTTGGAACTGATGAAGAAATAAAAAAAGCGGTGATGAAGATTGTGACAGACTCAAAAGGGACAGATGAATCAAAAGATCCGGATGCTTGCAATATTTTTGCTCTGCATAAATTATTTTTAAATGAAGAAGACTTAAAAATATTAAGAGAGCAATATATCAAAGGAGGATTGGGATATAAAGAATCAAAAGAAATGCTTTATGAAGAAATAATAAATTTTATTAAACCAATGCGAGAACGTCGAGAAACATACGCGAAGGATTTAGATGAAGTACGTAAGATTTTAAAAAATGGTGCTCAAAAAGCCAACAAAATAGTAGAAGAGAAAATGAAGATTATTCGCGATAATATAGGTGTAAATATTTAATTATGAAATACATAATTGCGTTAATTGTTGTGATTTTGAATTTAGTAAATGTTCCACTAAACATGCTTTATTTAAAAGTGCAAAAATGGTATTTACCAATGTGGAAAAAAGATAAAATACTATATATTGCCTTTGCTCCTTTTTATTGGATTTTAGTTGGGGTTACATTTTTATTTGGATATCCCTGTGAGAAATTAGCACAATTAGTACATTAATTAAAAGAAAATTTATTTTATGACAGATCGAGTATATATAAAAGATTTAAACAAATTTATTGGTAAAGAAGTAGTAATAGCCGGCTGGGTAGACGTCCGTCGTGATCAAGGTAAGATGGTTTTTTTTGATATGCGTGACATGAGTGGAATTGTGCAATGTGTGGCTTTACCAAGCAGAACAGAAGCCATAGAAAAAGCTAAAGAAATTCGGCCAGAATGGGTTTTGAAAATTACAGGTATTGTCAATAAACGTCCAGATAAAAATATAAAAGCCGATGTATTAAATGGTGATGTTGAGCTTGAGGTTACTATAATTGAAATTCTAAATAAAGCTGAAGCGCCAGGAATCAATTTATCAACGGATGGATATGAGACAGGTGAAGAACATAGGTTGGAATACCGATATCTAGATTTACGAAGAAAAAGAATGCAGAAAAATATTCGCAACAGACATAAAGTAGTAAAATTCATTAGAGATTATTTAGATAACGAAAATTTTATTGAAATTGAAACCCCGATACTTTCTAAATCTACAGCCGAAGGGGCTCGCGATTTTATTGTGCCGTCAAGACTTGATCCAGGTAAATTTTATGCATTACCTCAAGCTCCACAACAATACAAACAACTTCTGATGGCGTCTGGCATGGAAAAATATTTTCAAATGGCAAAATGTATGCGGGATGAAGATCTCCGAGGTGATCGTCAACCAGAATTCACTCAACTCGACATGGAAATGAGTTTTGTTAATCGCGAAGATGTAATGAATTTGAATGAATCTTTATTAATTGGAATTGTAAATAAATTATATCCAGAAAAAAAAATACAAGAAATTCCTTTTCCAAGAATTTCATACAAGGATGCAATAGAAAAATATGGCAATGATCGTCCTGATATTAGAAAAGATAAAGAAGATAAGAATTTACTTGCTTTTTGCTGGGTTGTAGATTTTCCATTTTTTGAAAAAGCGAGTGAAGAAAATAATCCCCAAGCAGAAGGTGAGTGGACATTTACTCATAATCCTTTTTCAGCTGCTCAGCCAGAATTCCATGAAGATTTGTTAAATAAAAGAAATATTCCCAATATTCTAACAAATCAGTACGATATAGTTCTCAATGGTTATGAAATTGGCGGTGGTTCAATTAGAAATCATGAGCCAGAAGCGCTTTTGGCAGTCTATGACATTATGGGAATTAAAAAAGAAGAAGTTGAAAAGAACTTATTTTACATGTTAGAAGCCTTTCGGTCAGGAACCCCTCCTCATGGAGGTATTGCTTGGGGTTTTGATCGTCTAATGATGATTTTAGAAAACGAACCAAATATTAGAGAAGTGATGGCTTTCCCTAAAAATGGTGAAGGTAAAGACTTGATGATGAGTTCACCCTCTGAAATTAGCGATAAACAATTAAAAGAATTAGGTATAAAATTGGGTAAATAAATTATGGCAGAAAATGTTTCCACATATAGTGTTCGGGCAGGAACTTTCGAAGGGCCACTGGAGCTTCTACTTTCTCTTATTGAAGAGAAAAAGCTTTTTGTGAATGAGATATCACTGGCAGAAGTTACGAATGACTATATTGCACACATTAAATCTCTTTCAGAAATTCCAAACGAGAAACATATTGCCGATGTTTCTTATTTTATTTTAGTGGCGGCGACGCTAATTCTCATTAAATCAAAATCCCTACTACCGAGTTTATCATTGACTGAAGATGAAGAAGAAAAAATTTCTGATTTAGAAAATAGACTAAGGTTATATAAAATAATTAAAGAAGCTAGTATTCTGATAAAAAATAATTTCGGAACCCAAATAATTTTTATGCCAACTGAGCGAGTTTGGAGTGAACCACTGTTTTCTCCAGATCCTCTGATAACTGTTCCAAATATTTTTGGGTCAATTACCGAAGTTCTCAACAATGCTCCAAAAATAATAGAAAAATTACCCGAAATAGAAGTCAAGAAAATTATAAACATTGATGAAGTTATAAATAGTTTAACTGATCGAATCCAGAGCGCAATGAATTTATCGTTTAAAGAATTTTCTCAAAGTCATGGGGCAGGGAATCAAGAAGAAGCCAAAGTTCACGTTATAGTTTCATTCCTGGCTATGCTAGAATTAGTCAGAGAAGGGATTATTGACGTTATTCAAAATTCATCTTTTGGAGATATTGAAATTAATAAGCAGGAAATAAAAACAAATTAATATTATGGAATTAGAATCAAAAATTGAAGGTTTACTTTTTTATAAAGGCGAAGATGTTCAAGTTAAAAAATTGGCTGAGCTTTTGGATGTTACGGTGGAAGAAATAGAAGAATCACTCAAGAAACTGGAAACATCTTTGGTAAATCGCGGATTGGTTCTTGTCCGTAAAGATGATAAAGTTGTACTTGGGATTACTAGTGAATTGAGTTCACTTATTGAGAAAATTCGTAAAGATGAAATTGCTAAAGATTTATCTAAGGCAACTCTTGAGACGCTTTCAATTATTTTGTACAAAAATGGGGTAGCCAGAAGCGAGGTAGATTATATTCGCGGAGTAAATTCTAGTTTTATTATTCGAAATTTACTTGTCAGGGGTTTAATAGAAAAAGTTGTTGACCCTAAAGACAGCCGACGCTTTTTATACCATCCAACTTTTGATACTTTGTCATTCATGGGAGTTACTTCAATAGACAAACTACCTAACTACGCTGAAGTCAAAGCTCAATTACAAGCAATCATTAATCAAGAAGAAAACAATGGATAATGCATTAAAAATTTTCTTACCGGCGGTTATAAGTTTTATTGTGGGAATATTATTGACTCCTATTGCAACACACTATTTCTACAAATATAGAATGTGGCGTAGAATTTCTAGAATTAATAATACTCCAACAGGTGGAGCAAATGGATTTTCTCAAATTAATGACGGCGTAGCCGAAACATCTACTCCGCGTGTCGGTGGAATGATTGTCTGGGTATCTGTCGTTCTAACTATTGCTATTATTTGGCTTGTTGATGTAATTTTTCATAATAATTTAACTAATAAATTATATTTTATTACTCGTAATCAAACTCTTTTACCATTTTTTACTTTAATTGTTGCTTCGCTTGTTGGGCTAGGAGATGATTTTTTACAAATTTTTGGAAGGGGTAAGTGGGTGACTGATCCGATTGTTTTGCGTTACATTAAAATTGGAATTATTTTATTGCTCGGCCTTGTTATTGGTTTTTGGTTTTATTTTAAACTCGGAGTAACTGAACTTTATATACCGTGGTTTGGTTTTATAAATTTAGGCTATTTATTTATTCCATTTTTTATATTCATAATGCTTTCTCTTTGGTCAACAAGCGTTATTGATGGGATAGATGGTTTATCTGGAGGGGTGCTAGCTTCTATTTTCATGTCCTATACTTTGATTGCATTTTTCAATGATCAAGCCAATATTGCGACCTTCTGTGCAGTGATTACAGGAGGAATACTCGCTTTTCTGTGGTTCAATATTCCACCGGCTCGTTTTTATATGGGAGAAACAGGAATGATTGGGTTGACTGTTACATTATCAGTTATTGCATTTATGACCGATACAGTACTTTTACTCCCAATTATTGCTTTTCCACTTTTTATAACATCTCTATCTACAATTATTCAGATATTTTCACGCAAACTTCGAAATGGTAAAAAAGTTTTCTTATTTGCGCCACTTCACCATCATTTTGAGGCTCTTGGTTGGCCTAAATATAAAGTAACAATGCGATATTGGATTGTTGGAATAATGACTTCCATTATTGGAGTTATTATTTCTCTAATTGATTAAAAAGTAAAATGAAAAAATATAGTATTGATAAAATATTTTTTGGAATTGTTATTGCTCTTGTTGTTATAGGGTTGGTTTCTTTTACTTCGGCTTCACTTGGAATACTTGCTCGTAATGAAGCGAAATTTTACAATGTTATTATCAATCAATTCACTTTTGGTTTCTTGGGTGGATTGGTAGCTTTATATCTTGGGCTTAAAATTCCTTACAAATGGCTGAAAAAATATTCTCTGATTTTATTTGTATTATCTATTATTTTAACTGCTCTGGTTCTTGTCCCTGGAATAGGGCAATCACACGGTGGAGCACGTCGTTGGATTGATATCTTGGGATACTCTTTTCAGCCAGTAGAATTTTTAAAAATTGGATTTATTATTTATTTTGCGGCTTGGTTATCGTGGGTCAAAATTAAAGTCAAAGATCCTCTGTTTAGTATTTTACCTCTACTTATAATGATAGGAATTATTGCTCTTGTCTTACTAAAACAGCCAGATACGAAAAATCTTATTCTTATTGCGTCAACTGCAATAGTCATGTTATTTGTTTCAGGAACTCCAATGAAATATATTTTAGGTTCACTGGTCATTGCCGGAATTGGTTTTGCGATTTTAGTTTCTTTCCAGCCTTATTTAAAAGAAAGAGTTAATACTTTCTTCAATCCAAATGAAAATAGTCGTGGCTCTTCTTACCAACTGCAACAATCACTCATTGCTATTGGTTCAGGAGGTATTTCTGGGCGAGGATTGGGGCAGAGTATTCAAAAATTTAATTACTTACCTGAACCACAAGGTGATTCAATTTTTGCGGTCATCGGCGAAGAACTTGGTTTTCTCGGTTGTTTTGTTCTTATTTGTTTATACGTTGCTTTTGCCCTGCGTGGATATCGAATCGCCCTGCGGAATGCTCCCGATTCATTTGCAAAACTTCTTGTCATTGGTCTTGTGACAATCATTACTTTTCAATCTTTTATGAATATTGCATCGCTGACCGGGGTTTTCCCATTAACTGGAGTTCCACTGGTATTTATTTCTCAAGGAGGAACCGCGCTCCTTCTTGCGCTTGGAATGGTGGGAATAATTCTAAATATTTCTCGCTTCCAAGGCAAACCCATGCTAGAAAAATAAAATATGGAGGGTAGCCCTTGATATTACTAGGCAAGGCCTAGTGGATTAGAATATTTCGCTAAATAACTTTAAAAAATAAGATTATTTCAATAAAATAGGTCTAAAATACTTGACTTTTACCTTCTATTATGATATACTATAGGGGTAAATGGTTCTTTGGAAATTTCGTGGATTTCTAAAAGGTTAATGGATTCTAATTGCTTGTTTTTCCTAGGATTTTGAAGAGTTTTAGGAAAAACAAGCAATAGCAATTTTAAAAATAACACTAAACTTGAAAACCATGAAAAATTTATTCTTTTTATTGTTAATTGTAGCTCTCTTTATGATGAGCTCGTGCGAAAAGAGCTATAACCATATTGAAAAAAATATGGAAATCGAAAAAGTTCTGAATCCACTCGTCGAAGCATCATATCCCGACGGTGAAGTAATCACTCGGGAGAATTGCATGATAATCATATCCTTCGATCACGATCATTGTAATAACGTAAACGTAGAATTCTACTTTTACGATTGGAGAACCAGGGATCTGATTTTATGGAAGGATGTAGAAAGCACATACTGGTACATTAACAGTGAACCAGGAGGAATATTCAAAAAAAGAGAAACAAGCTCAATAAAAACGGCACTCCAGGAGGTGGGATAAAAGGGGTAAAGGGTTAGATCTTAAGACTTCGAGTTCACGCTCGCGGTCTTTTTTGTTGTTTGCTAGAAAAATAAACATAAATAAGTTATAATTGAAATATGAAAATTTTACTTACAGGAGGAGGCACGGGGGGACATTTTTATCCTCTTATTGCTATTGCTGAAAAACTTATTGAAGTTGCTGATAAAGAAAAAATTATAGATTTCAAACTTTATTACATGTCTGATTCGCCGTATGACAAGCGAATGCTTTTTGAGAATAAAATTACTTTTGTTCAAATTCCAGCTGGGAAAATGCGAACTTATTCATCAATAATGAATTTTTTTGATGTTTTTAAAACGGGCACTGGTCTTTTCTTTGGTTTACTATCAATGTTTTTCATCTATCCAGATGTAGTTATTTCAAAAGGAGGATACTCGGCATTTCCAGCAGTCTTTGCTGCTAAATTACTTCGGATTCCAGTTATTGTCCACGAATCTGATTCATATCCAGGCCGATTAAATGTCTGGACTGCAAAATTCGCTTGGCATGTGGCCATTTCTTGGCCAGAAGCAGGAGAATATTTACCAAAAGAGAAAACGGCTTTAACTGGCCAACCAATTCGCAAAGAAATTCTTCACGGTGACCCGAATGGTGCCCATGCATTTTTTAAATTAAAACCAGATCTCCCAACAATTTTAGTTATTGGTGGTTCACAAGGAGCGGAAATGATTAATAATATTATCGTTGATACATTACCTGAATTACTTTCTCGTTATCAAATAATTCATCAAACTGGAAATAATAATATTAGTGAAGTTCTTTCTCGGGCAAAACTTTTAATGGAAAATAATGGAAATATTGAAAGATACGCACCAATGCCATATTTAAATAATTTAGCAACTAGAATGGCGGCTGGATGTGCTGATATTGTAATATCACGAGCGGGAAGTGCTATTTTTGAAATTGCTTCATGGGGTATTCCTTCGATTATTATTCCGATTACAAATTCAAATGGAAATCATCAAAGGAAAAATGCTTTCAATTATGCTCGAACTGGAGCTTGTGAAGTAATTGAAGAAGGCAATTTATCACCACATTTACTTGTCGCTGAAATTGATAAATTATTATCATCCAAAGAAAAATTAACTAAAATGAAAGAAAATGCATTGGCCTTTGCTTCACCCGATGCTGCCTTGAAAATTGCTCAATCGGCCATTGAACTTGCTTTAACTCATGAACAATAATAAATAAGTAGAAAGCAGTAAGGACAATTAAAATCATATGAATGAAGAAAACAAAAAAGTTGTTACAAGATTTGCTCCAAGTCCTACAGGCTTTATGCATGTAGGTAATTTGCGCACAGCTCTGTATGCATATTTATGGGCCAGAAGAAATAATGGAACTTTTATTTTACGGATTGAAGATACAGATAAAGTAAGAGAAGTCGATGGTTCAATTGAACATATAATGAAATCCTTAAAATGGATTGGTATTGATTGGGACGAAGGTCCAGATATTGGAGGACCCAATGCACCATACAAACAATCAGAAAGATTAGAATTATATAAAAAATATGCCAAAATTTTAATAGATAAAGGTTTAGCCTATGCTGATCCATACACCGAAGAAGAAGTTGAAGCTTTCAGAAAAAAAGCCGACGAGGAGAAAAAACCATTTTTATATAGAGAATATCGTCCCGAAAATCCTCCAATCTGGGATGGTTCAAAACCACTTCGTTTAAAGGTTCCAGAGATAAAAAGCTATAAATGGAATGACCTTGTCTATGGAGATTTATCGGCTGGGCCTGAGGCACTAGATGATTTTATTTTAATAAAGAGTGATGGATATCCGACTTATAATTTTGCTCACGTGATAGATGATCTTGAAATGGGCGTGACTCATGTCATGCGTGGTCAAGAATTTATTTCTTCCACCCCAAAATATTTATCACTTTATGATGCTCTCGGACTTGAGCATCCACATTTTGCAACACTACCACCAATTATGGGTAAAGATGGTCATAAAAAATTAGGCAAAAGGGATGGAGCTAAAGATGTTCTTGATTACCCAAAAGAAGGTTATCTACCGGAAGCGATGATGAACTTCTTGGCTTTTTTGGGCTGGAATCCAGGTGGAGAAAAAGAAATTTATACAAAAGAAGAATTGATAAATATTTTTGATATCGGAAGAATAGGTCACTCGGGGGCACAATGGAATGATGATAAACTTGATTGGATAAACAAAGAACATCTTAAAAAACTTTTGCAAGAAGATTTAGAAAAACATGTTTTCGTGTGGTTACCAAAAGAACTACAGATTAAGAAATTAATTCCGATTATCGTAGAAAGAATTTCAAAATTCAGTGATATAAAAGAAATGGTAGAAAAAGGGGAACTTGATTTCTTTTACAAAAGACCAGAGTATCTAAAAGAAAAATTAATATATAAAAATACTGAAACATCAAAAATCATTACGAACTTAAAAGAAGTTCTAGATATCCTGACGATGACTGAAGAGTCTGATTTCAATAAAGATAATATTAAAATTATACTAATGGAAATCGCAGATCATTTAGAAAATCGAGGTGAGGTTTTACATCCTGTGCGCTTTGCTCTATCGGGACTAGATAAATCTCCAGATCCATTTATCTTAGCCGAAATTCTAGGAAAAGAAGAAACCTTGGTTCGCATAAATAAAGCAATAGAAATGTTAAAAGTATAGTATACTATACAGTATTGATGAAAAAATTCTTATTTTATACCATTTTAATAATATATTGCATTTTTACTTTTCCATATCAAGGACAGGCTTTAACTGAAAGTGAAATACGTCAACAAATAGAAGATACCAATAATCAGATTGAGGCCCTTGATAAAGAGATTAAACAATATCAGTCACAGATTGCAAAAACCAGCGAACAAGCGAATTCTTTGGCAAAAATAATTAAAGAATTAACTCTAACTAGAAGTAAATTAGTAAAAGAAAAAGAGCAAATCGAAAAGAAGATTAAGGCTACTGGTTTAGTCATTAAAACTCTTTCGAGTGATATTAAAGATAAGGAGCAGTCAATCTCTATTTCAAGACAATCTTTAAGTAAAATGCTTAAAGATTTAAATCAAAATGATAATACTCTTATCATCGAGCGATTGCTTTCGATTGATAATTTTACAGAATTCAGTCGAGAATACAATGATATACTTTCTCTAAATGAAAAAATCAGAGAAAATATAATTGATATATCTCTAAAAAAAGGAGAACTTGAAAATTCTAAAACACAAAAAGAAGGGGAGAAACAAAATTTAAATTTATTAAAAAATAATCTAGTTCAAAAAGAACAAGCTGTTGCGGTAACCAAAAAAGAAAAAGATACACTTTTAAATCAAACAAAAAATAAAGAAGCAGAGTATAAGAAACTTTTACTTGAACGTCAAAAAATAAAAGAAACATTCGAAAATTCTCTAGAAGCATACAAAGCTCAACTTAAATTTATTTTAAATCCGAAACTTTTGCCGAAAGAAGGTTCAGGGGTATTGGCCTGGCCACTTGATTACATACTTGTAACCTCACAATATGGCGCAAGATGGGGACGATTCCATTATGGACTTGATTTTCGAGCTTCAGTTGGTACCTCAGTCAAAGCTATGGCCGATGGTGTTGTCGAAGGCGCTGGGGATACCGATGTCGCTTGTAAGGGTGCCTCTTTTGGTAAATGGATTTTTATAAAATACGATAATGGTTTGTCGAGTACTTATGGGCACTTATCTGTTATTTCAGTTAAGAAAGGACAAAAAGTAAAAACTGGAGATGTTGTAGGTCTCTCTGGTAATACTGGATCATCAACTGGCCCACATCTTCATGTGGCGGTATATGCATCGGATGGAGTCAAAGTTGATACTGTTCCTAGTAAGAGTTGTAATGGTAAAATATTTACTCAACCAATCTCTGCGTTAAGTGCTTATCTTAACCCCGCTCTTTATTTACCTAAAATAACTTCGGCGATGGTGAAAAAGTAGTATCTTTTATTTTTATAAGTGGTATAATATAAAATATGGCAGAAGATGAACGTAAATCAAGATTGCATATACATTTAGGAGGAGTAATTATTTTGATAATTATCGCCCTTATTCTTTTTAAAGTTGATTTAAAATCAAAAATAGAATCTCCACAATTTCAGAAAAATTACACATACATAACAGAGCAAGCTAAAATTTTTTGGCAAAATTATATTTTAAATCCACTAAAAGCTAAAACTGGAACTTTATTTATTGATTTGACTAATAAAGGATTAAAACAGATGCAGGATAATTTCTCCAACAATGTTCTCAAAACTCCTTCTCTGGAAGATTTAGAGAGATAAAAAATAACCTCCATTACGAGATTATTTTTTATTGTGCCCGAGGTGGGAATCGAACCCACATCCCTTACGAGACACGATTTTAAGTCGTGCGCGTATACCAGTTCCGCCACTCGGGCATCGAGGGCAACTAAAACACTCCAATATAATTACATAATTTTCAAAAAATTACAAATTTTGTTATACTCTTTATATATGGCTAAACAGTATTACACAACAATCGGTCTTGAAATTCACGCAGAATTAAACACTAAATCCAAAATGTTTTGTGGATGTGTTAATGACCCAAATGAGAAAACTCCAAATGTAAATATTTGTCCGGTCTGCATGGCTCATCCGGGAACTCTTCCGGTTATCAATAAACAAGCTGTGGAAAATGTAATCAAAGTAGGACTTGCACTTGGAGCCAATATTGCTGATTTTACCGAATTTGATCGTAAAAATTATTTTTATCCGGATATACCGAAAGGTTATCAGATTTCACAATATAAATTTCCCATTGTTTCGGGTGGTAAATTGCGTGGTGTAGATATTACACGAGTTCACTTAGAAGAAGATACTGCGACATCAAAACATGACCGTGGAGATTATTCTCTTGTTGATTTCAATCGTGCTGGTGTGCCACTTATGGAGCTTGTGACCGAGCCAATAATTCACTCATCAAAAGAAGCGGGGGATTTCGGAAGAGAACTTCAGTTGCTTCTTCGGTATCTTGGTGTCAGTGAAGCAAATATGGAAAAAGGTGAAATGAGAGTAGAGTTAAATATTTCCGTTTCCGATGATCCAAATAAATTCGGAACAAAAATCGAAGTTAAAAATATTAATTCTTTCCGTGCCATGGAGCGTGCAGCCGAATATGAAGTCAAAAGAATGACAGAATTACTTGAATCGGGCAAAGGTAGTGAAATTGTCCAGGAGACCCGTGGCTGGGATGAGAATAAGCAGTCAACTTTTTCACAGAGAACAAAAGAAAATGCTAATGATTATCGTTATTTTCCAGACCCTGATTTACCAAAATTATTCTTAAATAAAATTTTTGATATTGAAAAAATTCGAAGTGAATTACCAGAACTTCCAGAAGAAAGAAGAAATCGCTATCGCAATGATTATGGAATTAAAGATGAAGATATTGAGAGTTATATAAACAAGATTAATTTATCGCGCTTTTTTGAAGATGTTGCGTTAAGATTAAATGCTAATAAAGGTGCTATTAAAATTGCTTCAAGTTTAATTTCGAATGATATATTAGGACTAATAACAAGAGAAATACAGAAGCCAATTTTATTTTCAAGTGATGCACTAGCCAGTCTTATTTTTATGACAAGAGAAGAACACTCTGGAAATTATTGTCAGTCAGACTTTAATTTATATAAAATGACACCTGAATTATTTAAGAATTTAGTTATTTTAAATTTCTCTAATGAAATTGGATCTAGAGCAACGAAAGATTTATTACCTGAAATAATTAACAGTGGTAGAAATCCAAGTGAACTAGCCAAAGAGAAAGGATTAATTCAGAACCATGATGAAGGCGCTCTTAAAGAAATCGTTCAGAAAATTATAGACGCTAACCCAGCAGTTGTCGCAACATATAAAGGTGGAAAAGAAAATGCTATAATGTCTTTAGTTGGCCAAGTCATGAAAGAAAGCAAAGGAAGCGCCAATCCTGCTCTTGTACAGAAAATATTAAAAGAATTATTAAATTAAATAATTAATTTTATGTCACTTCTTGAAGGATTAAAAAGGGTAGTAAATAAAGAAAACATTAAAAAGACGATAAAAACTGGAACTGCAGTAGGAGCTGGAGCGTTGTTAATGTCAACTACTTCGTGTGACAAGCCAAAAGAACAAACGGCCCTAGAGGATAAAAATAAAACGGAAGTGAGTGATGATCCTGAATTTTACCGTCAACAATATATTAAATATATGGAACATCCTTCATATAAAGAACGTTTGGCTAAAGAAATGGGGGATGAGTTTAGCGCAAGGGGAGTCAATAAAGAATATAAACAAAGATTAAAACAAATTAAAAAAGTTTTAATAGAAAAAAGAACAGGAAGAGGTGGTGGATTTTACCCAGATTCAAATAAGGTAGTGTCTACACCAAAATCAATGTTCCATGAATTGTCACATAGCATAGATGGAAGAATTAGAGCATCATTTTTTAAAAACCCTGATAATTATTTTGAAGAAGGATTTGAAGATTTTAAAAATATAACTATAGACAGAAAAAAAATATTTGATACTCTGTTTCTTGATTACCGGAAAAGTTTGAGTTCTGAATATTCCGAATATTATCCGGAATTTAAAAAGGACCATGCAGAATTTATTAAAATGCTAATAAATTATATTATTAAAAATAAGGATAATATTAAATTTCGCCCCGAAATAGTAAATTCCAAAGGAGAAGATAAGATATTTGATTTTATTCTAAATGAGTTAAGAAAAAATGGTCAAGAGTTCAATTTAAATATGTTTTGGGAATTTTTTAGACAAGAAGATATAGATAAAATATCAAAAGAGAATGAGCCGTTAGTTTCAGTGCTGACAAGCCAACAAGTATTTACAAACGAGATTGATAAGGAAGCAAAAAGAATGACAGATGAATGCATGGGTTACTTTTTTAAAAGTACCGAAATCAGAGCAAGGCTAAATGCCTTAAGAATCAAAGCAGTGAATGAATTTGGTTTTGATTTAAATAACGAATTTGACATTAATAAATTTGAAAAATTAAAAGATGAACCTAATTATATAGAGTTAAGAGATATTTTGCTTTTATCAGATGAACAAATTAATGAATTAATGAAATATACCGCATACAATTTTTATCCTCCAGGAACTAACGAGAAAGAATTTAAAAAAGGTTACCATATCCCTGGTGTGGATTATGGTGGAGAAGAGGGCCAAGCATAAAATTTATTATGGAAACAATTAAACCAGGTAAATATCGGCATTATAAGGGCTTTATCAGTCATGTTATTGGGGTTGCCCGCCACAGTGAAAACCCAAATCAAGAACTTGTTATATATACTCATCCAGATGAAAATGGAGTGGAACAACTTTGGGCACGACCAATTGAAATGTTTTTAGAAAACGTCGAGACAGAAAATTATAAGGGTCCAAGGTTTGAATACCTCGGCGAATAAGGTTATAATATATTTATGAATAAAAAACTAAAAGTTGCTATTAATGGTTTTGGAAGAATTGGTCGGGCGTTTTTAAAAATTGCCTGGGAGAGAGATGATTTAGAAATAATTGCGATTAATGACCTCGGCTCAATTAAAAGTCTAGCTTATTTACTTCGCCACGATACTGTTTATCGAAACTGGGGACATAAAGTAGAAGTTGTTGGTAGTGATTTGGTTATTGATGGAAAGAAAGTTAAATTCATTTCAGAAAAAGACACAACGAAACTTCCTTGGAAGGACTTGAATATTGACGTCGTTGTAGAATCAACTGGACTTTTCACTTCATTTGATAAAGCAAAATTCCATGTTGATTGTGGAGCGAAAAAAGTTGTCATTAGTGCGCCGTCAAAAGGTGCAGATAGTACAGTTCACGGTGAGACAATTCTTTTGGGAATAAATGAGGATAAGTTTGGAACTTGTGATATCACTTCCAATGCTTCTTGTACGACAAATGCCGCTAGTCCTCTTATTGCTATTCTTCACGAAGCTCTTGGTATAGAGAAAGCCATATTAAACACCGTACACGGATATACAGCATCACAAGCACTCGTTGACGGCCCTAGCAAGAAAGACCTTCGTGAAGGCCGTGCAGCAGCGCAGAACATTGTTCCAAGCTCAACTGGTGCTGCTATTGCCGTTACAGAGGCATTTCCAGAGCTAAAAGGATTATTTGATGGTATATCTATTCGCGTTCCCGTTCCAGCCGGCTCAATTGTTGATATTACTTTCATTTCAAAAAAAGACACAACCAAAGAAGAGGTAAATGAAATATTGAAAAAAGCATCAACTGACCCAAAATGGCAGAAACTGTTTACTGTCACAAATGAGCCACTTGTCTCCTCAGACATCTTGGGTGAAAGTCATGCATGTATTGCAGATCTTGAAATGACTCGCGTAGTCGGCGGTAACTTAGTAAAAGTTCTCGGCTGGTATGACAACGAAATGGGGTATACATATACACTTGTTGATCATGCAATTAAAACTGGGACGACCATAAAGTAGACCCGCTTTAAAAATATAAATAAAAAGAACTCCGGATCCGGAGTTCTTTTTACTATTGACTTTTCTAACTAAATATGCTATTATAGCTGATGACAAATGGTTCGTCGAAAAATATTTTGATTGGTGACCAGAAATTCTATCTTGGAGTTTGTGGCAACCAATTAAAATTAATAAAGAATATGGAAACAATGATTACTTACATTGGACAGGAACTCTCTGGGTTCTGCGGTAATTTCGGCTGCTCAAGAATCACGGGTGAAAGTGACTGGAGTTTACGTAAAAGATTTTTTGTAAAAACCTTCACGTTGAACTCTGATCTTGCGACTGAAATTCTTTTTGGTATAAAATTTGAAGCTTTCACGGAAGCTGATGACATGATGTATCTAAGTCTTTTCGTAAACAAGAAAAAAGATGCCCGGGAGTTTACCAAAGATGAACTACAAAAGTATGTAAACGGTTTCAATGTTGATCCACTCGTTTTACGGCAAGGAAGAACACAGCCTGCGATGGCGATAGCTGTTGAATCGGTTGATTACAAGACCTTGAGTAAAGAAGAATTTAAAAAGCGCCTTGTTGCGATCATAGCTTCTTCCAGATCAAAGAAAGAGATCAAGAATCGTGTCCACAATGAATTACAATATGGTTTGCCATACAGTTTCAGTATTTATTATGGAACAATGAATTTATCCACAGCAATAATTTCGGGCTCAGGAGTAAGGGTAGTAACGACTCAACTCTATCATCCCGAAGGTAATATTGCTCTTGGTTGGGATTAAATTGCCCCATTTACAATTTGATTACAACGGTATCCTTAACGGGTACCGTTTTTTATTTATATCTCTCCTTTAAATACAAAATTCGCGGGGCCGCGGAGGATGATTTCACCTTCGTAATTATCTGACAGAAATAATTTTCCCCCCGAAAATTCTAATGATATTTCTTTAATATCAGGGTTGGATTTTTTCATGACTGCATATACAGCACAAGCACCCGTCCCACAAGAAAGAGTTTCTCCACAACCACGCTCCCATACCTTCACTCTATAATAATCATCTTTAATTTTTTCCACAAATTCAACATTTATTTTATTGGGAAAATGAAAATCATTTTCAATTTTTGGCCCAATTGTTTTTATATCTAATTTTTCTAAATTATCAACTTCCATCACTGCATGCGGATTGCCCATGGACACGCATTTTAATGAAAAATTTTCTAAATTAATAATTTCACTAGGGAAGTCCACAGTCATTTCCCTAGGAATTCCCATATTAACTGAGACAGTTCCATTTTCATTTATAATTATCTTTTTTACTCCAGCTCGAGTATCAATAGAAAGCTCTCTCAAATCAGAATTCGTTTGTTTAAGAAAAAAATTAGCGGTACATCGTGCTCCGTTACCACACATTTCAGCCAAAGTTCCATCAGAATTATAATAATTCATAAAGCAATCCGCCTTGTCTAGGCGAGACAGGTCAGCCTTATCTGAGGTTTGAAGTAGTATCACTCCATCTGCACCAATACCAAAACGCCTATCACAAATGGCTTTTATATCATCTTTTGAAAGATTAATATCTTCTTTAAGATTATTAATCATTATAAAGTCGTTACCTGTACCTTCGTATTTATAAAAAGTAATCATATAAGTATTATATTACAAGAAAGATTATATTAAAAATTTATACTCATAAATTTTTAATATAATCTTTCTTGTTTATGATATAATGTTCTATATGATATACATTGGAAGTGACCACGCAGGTTACAAATTAAAAGAAAAACTTAAAACTTATTTACAAGAACTTGGCTATCAAGTAGATGATAAGGGAGCTTTTGCTTTGAATAATGATGATGATTACCCTGATTATGTAAAGTTAGTTGCCCGTGCAGTTGCCGAACAAGAAGGAAATTTTGGTATAGTTCTAGGTGGATCAGGCCAAGGAGAAGCAATGAGCGCAAATAAAATTAAAGGAATTCGCGCTCTTGTTTACTATGGAGGTAAAAATTGTCAAAGAGATATCAATGGAAATAAAATGGGGGCAGTCGCATCAGCCCGTATTCATCAGAACGCAAATGTTCTTTCGCTTGGTGCCCGCTTTTTGAGTGAAAGAAGGGCGAAAAAAGCAGTGAAAATTTTTCTTGAAACACAATTTTCAAATGATGAAAGACATATTAGGAGAATTAATAAACTGGAACCTAGTAACTAATTACTAGAACCTAATAATTATGACAGAAATAATACCATCATTTCCCGTAAAAGATTTTGGGGAATTAAATGAAAAATTAGCTAAATTTGTAAACATTGCAAAAGTGATACAGATTGATATTTGTGATGGAAAATTTGTGCCATCTGTTACTTGGCCTCTTGGATCAGTAAACCAAGCCAGTGTCGAGAGGATATTGGACGAAGAAGAAGGTTTGCCTTTTTGGAATGATTTAGATTTTGAATTTGATTTAATGGTTTTAAATGCCCATAAACAATTCGATTTCTTTATGAAATTGGGCGCCAAACGAATTATTTTTCACCTTGAGGCTGAAACGGAGACTGACTTTAGAGAATTTTTAGAATCAATGGATCCATATTATAAAGATAATATTGAAATAGGCCTTGCCATCAATACAACAACAGACATTAGTAAACTTGATCCATTTATAAATTATGTGGATTTTGTACAATGCATGGGAATCGAGCATATTGGATTTCAAGGTGAACCTTTTGATGAAAGAGTCCTAGCGCAGATTAAAAATTTAAGATTAAAGTATCCTGAATTAAAAATAAGTGTAGATGGTTCTGTAAATGAAAATACAGCGAAAGCCCTATTAGAAGCAGGAGCAAGTAGACTATCTATTGGTTCAGCCTTACTTCAAAGCCACGACATCAGAGAAAAAATTAAAGAGTTTGAAGCTTTGTAAAAAAGTATTTTTTACCTTTTAATCGAAGTCCAATCCAAGCCGATATTACAAATGGCGCAGTTAAAGCTGGTATTCCTAGTTTTTCAAATATCAAATATAAAATAACAGAAAGAATTATTGTTATGGTTGCATATAAAAATCCTTTCCATTTAATACTCTCAAGAGCAACTCCACACAAAACGGCATTGTAACCAAAAAGTCCGATATTTATCATAGAAATTGGAAGAGAGAAAACAAGGGCAATCAAACTACCGAGGGCAGCACCATAGAGAGCGTAGATCGCTGCTTGCCGTGAATTAACGAGAATTGCCACTACAAATATTATTCCTGTTACAATACTGCCTTGGAACATTACTTGGCCTAAACTCATACTTAGAGCTGAAGAAAAATCAAATGAATTTGCTTTTTGGATTGTTTGACTTAAATAAGGAACCAAATCAAAAATTTTAATAGCTAAGATTGCTAACCAAGTTGAAATTACAAATGGAACCGTTAGTGCAGGAATTTTTTTCTTCACCTGATGCATGATAATAGTTGAAAGAATAGAACCTAAAATGACAGCTATTATTGAAGTGAAGTTTAATCCAAAATATAAATAAATAGCGATGCCAGTTAATGTGCCGTTGAAACCATATAAACCATTTTCGATATCTTCTTTTTTGTATTTAAATAAATAAGCAGTGGTTGTACTTATAAGATTTCCTAAAATTGCACCTATACCTAATATTGAAGAATTATAAAAAATACCAACCAAAAATAATAATCCCGTTAGGGCGTTATTTTGAAGCATTACCTGACCTGTCCCACGCAAAATTGTCCGTATAAACTTTTTCATAATTACATTATAGCATTTACTTTTATATTTTGTTAAAATATAAGGTAATGAAAGAAACCCTAACCGACGAAAAAATAAAAGACTTGAAACAAAAAGCAAACGACATTCGTAAAAGTATTATAGAAATGCTTTTGGCCTCGGGAAGTGGGCATACAGCTGGACCACTCGGGATGGCAGATATTTTCACACTACTTTATTTCCACGCGCTAAAACACGACTCCAAAAATCCTCTTTGGGTAAGTCGTGATAGATTAGTCGTTTCAAATGGGCACATTTGCCCTGTGCTATACGCCACTATGGCCCATGCTGGATATTTTCCAAAAGAAGAGCTCCAAACCCTCAGAAAATTTGGCTCACGACTTCAAGGTCACCCACATCGGCAATATTTGCCATTTGTCGAAACTTCTTCAGGCCCACTTGGTTCAGGGCTCTCGCAGGCTATCGGGATGGCAATTGCGGATAGGATATACGGCGGAGAAAAAACAATTTACGCAATTTTGTCAGATGGAGAACATGATGAAGGAAATACTTGGGAGGCGATAATGCTCGCTAGCAAAGAAAAACTTCATAATTTAATTGTCATCGTTGATAGAAATAAAATTCAAATAGAAGGGAACACAGAACGAGTCATGCCACTTGGTGATTTGAAAGACAAATACAAAGAATTCGGTTGGAATGCCCAAGAGGTTGACGGTCATGATTTCTGGGCAATTAATAATGCCATTTATAAAGCAAATAAAAACAAAGGTTCTCCTTCGGTTATTATTGCGCATACAATCCCAGGGCGTGGTGTTAAAGAATGGGAGAATGATTATCATTGGCATGGTAAAGCTCCAAACAAAGCTGAAGCCGAGATGGCATTAGTGGAATTAAACAAGATTCATGCTTAATCAAAATTTAAAATTAAATACAAAAATTTTTAATAAAGATGTTGAAAAAATTACAACGCGCCAAGGATTTGGTGAAGGATTACTTCAAGCAGGAATGGAAAATGAAAATATTATGGCTTTATGTGCTGATCTGACAGAATCAACAAAGACAAATCTTTTTGCTGACAAATTTCCTGATAGATTTATCCAAGTAGGAGTTGCTGAACAAAACTTAGCCAGTGTTGCAAGCGGAATTGCTTCTATGGGTAAAATTCCATTTATAACTTCATTTGCAATATTTAGCCCAGGAAGGAATTGGGAACAAATCCGAACTACAATCTGTTACGACAATCAACCAGTAAAAATTATGGGCTCTCACGCTGGGCTTTCTGTTGGACCCGATGGTGGAAGTCATCAAATACTTGAAGATATCGCTCTGACTCGAGTTATGCCCAATATGGTTGTCATTTCTCCATGTGACGCGATAGAAGCCCAAAAAGCCACAATCGCTTGTGCAAAAACTAAAGATCCAACATATATTCGTCTCGCACGCAATAATACTCCAATTATTACAACCATTGACACTCCATTTGAGATAGGAAAAGCACAAATTGTTTTTGTTCCAGAAGCAGGTCTTGCTCATGTCGGAATTATTGCCACTGGACCTATCTTATACAGAGCAATTTTAGCCGCTCACGAATTAGAAAAAAGAGGGATTAAAGTGAAAGTTATGAATTTATCTACAATCAAACCCTTAGACAAAGAAGCAGTAGTCGCTCTAGCCAAAGAGACAAAAGCAATTGTAACCTGTGAGGATCACCAAGTCGCTGGAGGAATGGGTAGCGTTGTATCAGAATGCTTAGCTCAGGTTTACCCAGTTCCAATTGAATTTGTGGGAGTCCGTGACCAATTTGGCCAATCAGGAACACCAGAAGAATTAGAAAAACATTACGGGGTAGATACTCCTAATATAATAGAAAGAGTTGAAAAAGTTTTGAAAAGAAAAATTTAATTACTACTATTTAAATTTTAACTGGTTTATTTTCGACTGAGACACTTTTAATATATTCTTCAATTTGATCTCTATTTAAAAGTCCCTTATGTGGACCAACATGCGAAACAACGGACATGGCATTGGCCATTCCCCAAATTAAGGCTTCTGAAATATCTTTGCCCTCTGATAGAGCGACAACAAAAGCTCCAGAGAAAGAATCTCCAGCCCCAGTACTTTCATATGCTGGCTGTGTAAAAGCTTTCATAAAAATAGTATCATTCCCATCATAAGCATAAGCACCTTTTTTTCCATTAGTGATAACTACAATCTTGGGACCCAAGTCGTGCATCATTTTTGTCAGTAATGGAATATTTTCTTGTTCGATTTTTAAAATTTCCTGTGCTTCTTCGTGATTACAAATAAATACTTCTGTATTTTTATAAATATCTGCCAGTTTTTCAGTTCCGAGTTTGATTTGATAAGTTCCTGGAGAAAAAGCTAATTTTACTTTTGTGTGTCTTTTTAAATAATCAATTATCTCATTATAAAAAGATAATGAATCGTCCCCCAGAGAACTTAAATAAATCCAAGTTGGAGATTGGTATTCTTCACTTTCTTTTGTATTTGTCCATTCATAATTATATTTCTCGTGCTTTGTTAGGATTGTATGCTCTTTTTCATACCAAAGGACATAGTGATAATTTGTCGGCTTACCAGATTCAGTTTTGACACAAAAAGTATCAACATTTTCTTTTTTTAATTTATCTAGGCAATCAACTCCATTTTGATCACCCCCGATATTTGTCATCAAAGCTGACTTAAGACCCAAGCGACTGGCACAAATAGCAACATTTGAACTATTACCAGTTGCTGGGCAAGTTTCAGCAGACTCATAAGGGATTTTCCCTCCATAATTAAGGCAAAGCTTACAGTGTTCGCCCTCGAGATCACAAGACGCTTCCGCATCATTAATTTTAATAAAAACATCAACGGCGGTGTCGCCAATAGCAAGTAAATCTATGTTTTTCATATATTAATATTGTATCACAGGTATGATATAATATTAATATATGAAAACACTAAGAGAATATATAAAAGAAGCGGAAAGTGCAGGGGTGGCGATTGGTCACTTTAATATTTCCAATATTGAAACTTTGCATGGGATTTATAATGCTGTGAAAAAGCTAGGCGTACCAGTTATTATTGGCGTCTCAGAAGGGGAGGAGGAATTCATCGGTAAAGATGAAGTGACTGTTTTAATAAAAGAGATTCGAGAAAGAGATAATTATCCGATTTTCTTAAACGCTGACCATCACTATACTTTTTCATCTGTAAAATTGGCTCTTGATGCTGGATATGATGCAGTTATTATTGACGCAGTAAAATTGCCACTGGAAGAAAATATCGCTCTGACAAAACAATGTGTAGATTATGCAAAAGAGTTAGGGAAAAAAGAGGGAAGAGATATTTTAGTTGAAGCCGAGCTTGGATTCATTGGCCAATCATCAAAACTTCTAGACGTAATTCCTGAAGGAGTATCTGAAAAAACTATGACATCACCAGATGAGGCAAAAACATTTGTAGAACAAACTGGCATAGATTTACTTGCTCCATCAGTCGGAAATATTCATGGCATGGTCAAAGGTGGAAATCCAAAACTTGATATTAACCGAATTAAAGAAATACGTTTGGCTTGTGGTCTTCCACTCGTGCTTCATGGGGGCTCAGGAATAGCTGACGAAGATTTTATAAATGCAATCAAAGCTGGAATTTCTGTTATTCATATCAATACTGAGATCCGTGTCGCTTATAAAGAGGCTCTCGAAAAATATTTAAACGAAAATCCTAATGAAATCGCTCCTTATAAAATTTTAAAACCGGGAGTTGACGCCATTTCAGCAGTTGTAGAAAAAAGATTAAAATTATTCAATGGAATATAAAATATTTGACTTTATTCTAGTTTTGTAGCAATATATAGATAAACGTTATTCAATAACTAAACCAAAAAGCCATGAAAACAAGCAGAGGTGTTTTTTTAGTTATTGTCTTAATAGCAATAACTGTACTTTTCATCGGTTGTAAAACAACCAAGATTATAATTCCAGAACCGTTTCCTCCTCCTTTGGCAGAATACTTTCAGCCCGAACACTTTAGTGATTTCAAGGTAGATTTGTCAGATTTAAATTCTTCACTTTTGAAAAGGGTGATAGAAAAGCATACAGATGAGGTTATTTTTTCAAACTTTGTGTTTGATGTCGATCATTTTTCTGATAAATTCTCTGACAAAAAAGATAACACCATGTGGGCAGTTATCTATCGAATCCAAACTGTTATGACTAGCGAGGAAGTTATCGCCTTCATAAAAACGATGAATGGTGAATTGCCTGGTGATCTAGGGCTTATACTTGCATGGGAACAGGGGAAAGATTCATTTCCAACAGATTCAACAAATCTGACAAAACAATATATCGTTGGATTTAGTGAAAAATCAACTAAATTGTGGGAAGGATATGGAAAATCACACAAAGTAATGTGTGTGAGTAAATATTCGAACCAAGATGACTGGTTATTTGATACCGGCTGTTACAAACACAACTGGTACAGTAATTATTATGTTTTATTTTTTGTATCGGAAGAGGATATGCCAAAATTATTTTCGCATTAGTCGTTACCTAATTTATATAAAAGGTAACGACTTTTTTATTTGCCTTGACTTTTATGTTTAATCATTATATGATTTAGAAAACCTTAAAACGAAAGCATATGAAAAATATCTTATTTCTTGTCGCATTAATGGTGATATCAGCCATCGTGATATCACCCGAAGCTATCCAAGCTCAAAAGCCCTACTTACAGGAACAGAAAAACGATTCCCTGCAAGGACAACAACTGGCTCAGGTCCAGGAAATGGATCGTTATATGATTGATCTCGCAAAAGAGATTGTCAGAGAAAATTCAAACTGGGTACGTGCCGGCATAAGCGCAGGAAATGTATCCGGATTCCAACTACTAGAAGTAGTAGTTGAATCTTATGTTGGATCAAACATTACACTTGAAACCGATAAAAGGGCCAGGTGCACTGCCGAAGTTAACTTCGATGAAATTAACAACCAAGTTCTTTTTTTAAATTGTCAAATTAAAAAAAATGGATATACCAGTAAGATTGAATATAACTCCGAAACAAAAGAGTTATCACTTAATGGTAGAGACGGAGCTATCTTGACTGATCAATTGTGGATGATAGTAGCAAACATCTGTCATGGAAAATATGAATAACCTTGGCAGATTAAAATATTTAAATGATGCCCGTCAGAGTAAAATCTGACGAGGCATTTTTTATTATCCAAATCACTTGCAAATGAACAATTTTAATGTTATTATCTCTCCCATGAATATATTAACCGCAACAAAGCGAAGTAAGACAGATAAGCTTGCACTCATACGAAATAACGGTATGGTTCCGGCTGTCGTCTATGGCGCTCGTGTGGAAAACACTATGCTTTCCGTTCCGAGTGTTGACTTCGAAAAAATATTAAAAATCGCAGGTGAGTCAAGCACTATCGTTCTTGAAATAAAGGACGAGGAAAACAAAACAACCAAACCTCAAAAAATCGATGTGCTTATCCACGACATGCAAGTCGATCCAGTTAAAGGACATCCAATCCATATTGATTTCTTAGCCATTGATATGGACAAACCAGTTGAAGTCAATATTCCAATTGAATTTACAGGAATAGCACCAGCCGAGAAAGATGGACTCGGTAACTTAGTAAAAGTTATGCATGAAATCGAAGTTGAGGCCTTACCAAAAAATCTTCCACACAATGTTGTTGTTGATTTATCAGTTCTTATCGCTCTGAACGATCAAATCCACGTGAAGGATATTAAATTACCTAAAGAAGTGACAATGAAAACATCTGGTGAAGAAGTTGTTGCTCTCATTGCTCCAATCAAAGAAGAAGTTGTCGAAGAAGCACCAGTTGATCTATCAGCAATTGAAGTTGAAAAGAAGGGCAAGAAAGAGGAAGATGAAACAGAAGGAAAAACTGAAGAAAAAGCTGAATAATACTATTTTGAGCATAAAAATCCTCCGATTAAAATCGGGGGATTTTTATGCTATACTATACCTATGAGTTTTTATATCAGAAAACGTTTTTCGTTTGTCGTTATCGTTCTAATCATAATAAGTGTTTTATTCTCGCCGATATCTGTCTCTCAAGCCGATGTCTTATTAGACAATGCTCAAGCTGACAAAGCCCGACTCGAGGCTGAACTCTCAAATCTCGAGAAAGAAATCGCCGCTAAACAAAAAGAACTTGATAAACAAAAGGGTAAATCCGTTTCAATTTCTCGTGATATTGCTGTTCTCACCGCTCAAATTCAAAAATCAAAACTCGATATTAAGGCCAAAAATCTAATTATTCAAAAATTAGGGGGTGAGATTAAAGCTAAAAGTAAAACTATTGAAGCGCTTTCTACTAAAATAGACAATGAAAAAGATTCTCTAGCTCAACTTATAAGAAAAGAAAGGCAACTGGATGATCAATCAATTATTTCTCTAGTATTATCACAAGACAGTATTTCCGAAGCATATGGAGACATTGGAGCTTTTGCTTCAATTAAAAAAGGTATTCAAGATTCTATAAATGAAATCCGGGGAGTCAGAGTTGCGACAGAATCAGAAAAGAAAACTCTCGAAGAAAAGAAAAATCAAGAAACTGATACAAAAGTAGAATTAGAAAATGCCAAAGCTAAGGTTGAATTAAGCGAGGCTGAGAAGAAAAAACTTTTAAATATTAGTAAAAGTAAAGAATCAGAATACCAAAAAGTTCTCGCTGAAAAAGCAAAAAGACGAGCTGAAATTCTTTCTGCACTTTTTAACCTTCGTGATACATCAGCAATCCCATTCTCAAAAGCATATGAATATGCAAATCTAGCTTCTAAACAAACAGGTATTCGCCCCGCATTTCTTTTAGCAATTCTTACTCAAGAAAGTAATCTGGGAGCCAATCAGGGTTCATGTTACGTGACAAATATGGAAACCGGAGCAGGAATGAGCTCAAAATCTGGCAAAGTATTTACAAACGTTATGAAACCAACTCGTGATATTAAACCATTTTTTGAAATCACAGCATCTGTCGGACGAGATCCATACAAAACTCTTGTCTCTTGCCCAATTGGTAGTTTTGGTTATGGAGGAGCCATGGGCCCAGCTCAATTTATTCCATCTACTTGGCAAATTTTGAAAAATCGCATCGCTACTGCTCTTGGAATAAAAACCGCTGATCCATGGTCAGCTCGTGATGCATTTATGGCTTCATCGATTTACTTAACCGACTTGGGGGCTGGAGCTCAAACCTACACAGCAGAAAGGAATGCCGCTTGTCGATATTATTCTGGAAGTTCTTGTGGACTAGTAAAGGGGAATACTGCTTATGGAGATCAAGTTATGGCAAAAGCAAAAAATATCCAAACAAATATGATCGACCCATTGCAAGATTAATAAAATCGTGATAATATAGCAAAATATTATGAAAAAAGACATACACCCAAAATACAATAATAAATCAGAAGTAACTTGTGCTTGCGGAGCAACATTTGCTGTCGGTTCAACCATGGATAAAATAAACGTTGAAATTTGTAGTCAATGCCATCCTTTCTATACTGGAAATGAGAAAGTTCTTGATACGGCTGGACGAGTAGACAGATTCAAGAAGCGCGCAGCATCGGCAAAAACAAAAAGATAAATAATAAAATCCACAAATATCTCTTCCCAGAGGGTACCAAAATTTCTTGCTAGAAATTTTCTCAGTTTTCGCGCCGTCGCGCTCAAAAGCCCCTCTGATAAGAATATTTGTGGATTTTATTTTGTATTTATAGCGAACTTTATTCTCTTAAGTTATAATAAACAAATGCAATTAGATTTAGAACAATTAAAGAAGAATCATGAGACAAGCTACTTCGCAGAGGAGTATGAGCGACTTTTGAGTGAAGAAAAAAAAGTAAATGATATGGTGGCAAGCGACGAGAGCCTCAGAGAACTGGCTGATGAAGAATTACAAAATATTAAATTTCAAAAAGAGGCAATTGAACGTCAGCTCGAAGAAATGGCCAAGAGAGAAAACGAGGAAGAAGAATTTCCCAATGAAATGATTTTAGAAGTGCGAGCCGGAGCTGGTGGAGACGAGGCTTCACTTTTTGCATGGGAACTAGCTCATATGTATGAACGATTTGCCGAAGTCCGAAAATGGGGCTGGAAAATGTTGAGCGATTCTTCAAATGATGTAGGCGGGTATAAAGAAGCGACATTTGAAGTAAAAGGTAAGGATTGTTATAAATTACTTCGATATGAGACAGGAGTTCACCGAGTTCAGCGAGTTCCCGCTACAGAGAAAAATGGAAGGATTCATACTTCTACCGCATCAGTTGCAATATTACCGCTTCGTAAAAAAAATAAAATTGTCATTAGCCCGGCTGATCTTGAAATTGAGTATTCGCGTTCCGGTGGAGCCGGGGGGCAAAACGTTAATAAAGTTGAAACAGCTGTCAGGTTAATTCACAAACCAACTGGACTTGATGTTCGTTGTACAACTGAACGCAGTCAACTCGCCAACAGAGAAAAAGCTTTGATGATTCTTTCTTCAAAATTACAAATGTTGCAAGATGAAGAAGAGGCAAAAAAATATTCAGAGAATCGTAAAAATCAAATCGGGACAGGGGACAGAAGCGAAAAAATCCGCACGTACAATTTTCCCCAAGACAGAGTCACCGACCATCGCATTAAACAATCCTGGTCAAACATTCCAGGCATTATGGAGGGTAATATTGATAAAATAATCGATGCACTATCCTCAGGTGTCGTAGGCGACGCAGAAGAGTAATAACCCTTGCTTTATTTTTAGATGTATGTTATACTTGACCGAGTAGTTTACTTATGTTTTGGTATTAGTTTCATTCTTCGTATGTGTTAAACATTGAGGCATGTAAATGAAATCGGGCGAAAGTGAATTCATTTATAAGTTAGTTACTTCAAATAGATGATATGAAAGTATTTCTATAAGAAGCACATTGTCATATATGGCAAAAAAGTTATATGTTGGCGGTCTTCCTTACAAGACTACTAACGATGAGCTTAAAGCTCATTTCAGTGCTGCCGGAGCGGTCGCTTCAGCAACCATTATTATGGATAAAATGACTGGTCGCTCAAAAGGTTTCGGTTTCGTAGAAATGGAAAACGATGCCGACGCAGCAACAGCAATCTCAATGTTTGACGGTAAAGATTTCGAAGGAAGAAATCTTACAGTTAACGAAGCTCGTCCTATGGAAGAGCGTCCACAAGGTGGTGGAGGTTTCCGTGGAAATCGATAATAATATATTGAATAGAAAATCCCCATTCGCAAGAATAGGGGATTTTCTATATTTGACTATCATATTTAAATATGATATAATAAGTAGAAATAATCATTCACAATATAAACCAAAAAAATTAGTGAAATGAAAAATATTATATTGTTATTTATTATAACAGTTGTACTAGCAAACACTGCCTTTGGACAACCTCTCCATTATCAATCCACTCAAAAGATTTACGCAATAAACAAGAGTGGAGATAGTTGTTTTATTTTTAAAGTATTTCCAGGAGATATAACAATAAAAATTCCAGTTGACTCCTGTGCTGAATATATCCCATATACTTGGAATAATGGACAACAATCAGAAAATGGTATCGCTGTTTCAGTTCAGTTAGGTTGTAATATTGAGATTCAAAGATATTTTATTCCATTTTTGCTTACTAAAGATACTTTATACACGGTTATCAATAGTACCATTAAAAATAAAATATTCTTAAATTCTTTATTTTTTAAAGACTCTCTCTCAAATCCAGCTCGAATTGAAATCTGGTATGAAGATAATTTAATTGGAGATTTACCTCCGGATGATTTAAAATCAACAGAAGGAGGATTGTTTTTTGATTGTATAGAATTATTTTCAATCGTCACAGGATTCGATACTTTGTCTGGCGATCCAGAGATAAATAATCGGATATTGTGTGAAAAAATTCGTAACATTTTTGAACCAAATGGTCCAGATAAATTTACATCAAAATTTCCATTTATGGGTAATCAAAAATGGGGAAGATTGTATTAATCTACAACCAGTATGTAGGACAGAGAAATTTGTCATACATACTGGTTTTTTATTGCAAAAACTAGATATTTTTGATATAATTTGGTGGTAATTTTGAAAAAAAATGTTTTTTTGTTATTATAACGTGTGTAATTACTTTGTTATTCAGGTATTGCGTGTGTAGTTCAGTGGTAGAACGCTGTCCTGATAAGACAGAGGCCGAAGGTCCGATTCCTTCCACACGCACAAGGCTCAAAGCCTTTTATTTCTTTTTATGAATAATTCCGATAATAAACAATTATGGTGGCAACCAGCAGTACTAATGTTCACCAACATTTCTGGTTGGATTGTTGGGCCCATAATTTTAGCTTTAATTGTTGGAAAATACTTAGATAAACGGTACAACAGTGAACCCTGGTTTTTTCTTGGATTAACAGGTTTAGCATTTCTTGTTTCAATTTTCGGAATTTTAAAAATAATGATCAAGTATATTAAACAGATAGAAAAGGAAGCTAAAGAAAAGAAAGATTCATTAAATAAAAACAACACAATAGAAAAATAATATATGGCGACAACAACAGAATTTAATGATAATCAAATAGAAGATCAATTAGATCAACCGATCACAATAGAAAGTGAATCGACTCATGAAATATCACACGAGGCGACATTATACGCCGAACCAATTGCTCATATCGGAGAATTCCCGGTAACGAATGCTCTTTTGACTAGTTGGATTGCTGTTTTTATAATTATAGTAATCTCAATTTTATTACGAGCTAAACTCCGCGAGATACCACGTAAATTCCAAAACTTTTTTGAGATTATTTTAGATGGAGCAATGTCTCTCTGTGATCAAGTGACTGGTAATAGAAAAATCTCCCTTAAGGTTTTCCCCTTAGCTTTTTCTATTTTCTTTTTCGTTCTAATTAATAATTGGCTTGGAATCTTACCATTCGGTGGTTTCGGCTTAGTAGAAACACATGGTAAAGAATCTGTCTTTATTCCATTTATTAGAAGTGGAACTGCTGATATTAATACCACTCTGGCTTTAGCTATTCTTTCCGTTATTGGTGCCAATGTTTTTGGAATTATTTCTATTGGATTATGGAAAACATTCAACAAATATGTTAATCTGAGGTCACTCGGGCAAATATTTACAAAAGTAAGACGTGACCCAACGATTTTAGTTGTTGCCCCGATTAGTTTCTTTGTGGGAGTGCTTGAGCTTATTGGTGAATTTGCAAAAGTAGCTTCGCTTTCTTTCCGTCTCTTTGGAAACGTTTTTGCCGGAGAAGTTCTACTTTTATCGATGAGTGCCATTATCGCTTACGGTCTTCCTATTCCATTTCTATTTTTGGAAATTTTCGTAGGATTGATACAAGCATTCATTTTTGCAGTTCTGGTAATTGTGTATTTCACAATTGCTTCACAAGATCACGATGAACACGAACCTGCCTCGCCGAGTCAAGGCGGGGAGCATGAACACGCAGAAAAACATGTTCAAGCTGTGACGTAGTAGAAATTATTATTAGTCGTCGAAATTATTATTAATACAAAATCGTTAGGCGGAATAAATTATTGAAATTATTTATCGTGTCGGAGCCCTTTAGGGTAAAGCGAAAATAATTTTAATAATTTATTCCGTCACATACGAGAATAAAAATATGGAAATAGGAAGTTTAGCAAAAGCAATCGCAATCGGATTAGGAGCAATCGGTCCAGCTATTGGTATCGGTATGATTGGAGCAAAGGCCATGGAAGCTATCGGCCGTAACCCTGAAGCATCAGGAAAAGTTTTGGTTCCAATGTTGATCGCCTCAGCCTTCGCCGAAGCTATCGCAATTTACGCACTCGTTATCGCATTCTCAATTAAGTAGTTTTGCTATTTACATCTAGTCAGTTGATTTTTCAAATGGCTAGGAGTAAGAAGCTAAAGCTTCTTCGTTTTTAGTTCGTAATTCTTAATTATTAATTTTTAATTATTTAAAACATGGAATCATTGATAACAACATTTCACATAGATTGGAAAATAATCATTGCTCAGGCATTAAACTTTTTGGTAGTTTTTTTGGTTCTATATTTCTTCGCTCTAAAACCATTAAAGAAGATGATGTCAGAAAGAGAGAATCGTATAAATAAAGGAGTAGAAGATGCAAAAATAAATGCCGAAACACTCATAAAGACAAAGAAAGAATATGAAAGTGTTATTCTAAAAGCAAAAGAAGAAGCAAATATTCTTTTCCAAGAAGGCAAAAAAGAAGTCGAGGTAAAGAAAGCCGAAATGATGGAAAATGCTAAAAAAGAAGTTGATGCACTGATTTTAAACGGCAAGAAGGTTCTTGAGTCTGAAAAAGTGAAAATGGTAGAAGAAGCCAAGCAGGAAATCGTTTCTCTTGTGGTCAAGGCAACAGAAAAATTATTAGAGTCACAAGCAGGGGACAAGTTTGACCAAAAAACAGTCGATCAATTAAAGAATATTTAATATGGCAACTATTTCAGTTAACAACATCGCTCGAGCAATCTACGAATCCACTAATGAGAAAAGTGGAGTGGAACTTGAAGTTATACTCAAAAATACTGTTAAATTACTTTCAGAAAAACATGCGCTCGGTAAGTCCAAAGAAATTTTAAATAAATTACAAAAACTGATTGATAAAAATGAAGAAGTCGTCAGAGCAAAGATCAGTTCAAAAGCAGAGATAAAAAAAGGAGTAGTGAGCGAAATTGAACATTTTATTAAAAAGAGATACAAAGTCAAAAATGCAATTCTAGAATTTGAAACCGATGATAAATTTCTAGGAGGAATCAAAATTGAGGTCGGAGATGAAATTATAGACATGACATTAAAAAGCAAAATAAATAGATTAAAAAATTATTTAGTAACCAATTAGTCGCCACGGCGAACCAAGGAATATATGACAAAAAATCACATTGTAGAAAATTTAAGAAAACAAATCGAAAAATGGAAAGATGATGTCAAGGCTGAAAAAGTCGGACACGTTATTGAGGTTTTCGATGGTATTGCAAAAATTTCAGGACTTTCAGATATCAAAGCTTCAGAAATGGTCTCATTCCCAAACGGTGAAGCTGGCGTAACTCTAAACCTCGAAGAAGATTCCATTGGAGTTATTATTCTTGGTGACTTCACAAAAATTCGCGAAGGTGATGAGGTTAAATCAACAGGAAAGATTCTCTCAGTTCCAGTCGGAAATGCTCAAATTGGTCGTGTTTTGAACGCTCTTGGTGAACCAATTGACGGTAAAGGAGCAATTAAAACCGAAAAGAATAGCCCAATCGAAAAGGTTGCCCCTGGGGTTATTACTCGCTTATCAGTTTCTCAGGCTGTTCAGACAGGTATTAAAGCAATTGATGCGCTTATTCCAATCGGCCGTGGTCAACGTGAACTTATTATCGGTGACCGCCAGACAGGAAAAACTGCTATCGCTATCGATACAATCTTAAATCAAAAAGGACAAGACATGATTTGTGTTTACGTTTCAATTGGTCAAAAAGATTCTAAGCTTCGAAAACTTCAGACACGACTCGAAGAAGGTGGAGCAATGGATTACACGATTATCGTTTCGGCTGGGAGTTCTGAATCGGCTGCTCTTTCATACATCGCTCCTTATACTGGAGTTACTATTGCTGAGAATTTCATGGACCAAGGAAAAGATGTTTTGATAATTTATGATGATCTTTCAAAGCACGCTGTGGCTTATCGTGAAATCTCACTGCTTCTTCGCCGACCACCAGGCCGTGAAGCTTTCCCAGGAGATGTCTTTTATTTGCACTCAAAATTATTAGAGCGAGCTTGCCGAAGAAATAAAGAATATGGAGGAGGTTCTATTACTGCACTGCCAATTGTTGAAACTCAATCAGGCGACGTGACCGCATATATTCCGACAAACGTTATCTCAATTACTGATGGACAAATGTTCCTAGAAACTGATTTATTCTACAAAGGAATTCGCCCAGCTGTTAACGTTGGACTTTCGGTTTCCCGTGTTGGTTCAGCTGCTCAAATTAAAGCCATGAAGAAAGTTTCAGGAACATTGAAGCTTGATCTTGCTCAATTCCGCGAACTGGAAGCATTCTCTCAATTCGGTTCTGACCTTGATGAATCGACGAAGAATCAGCTAGAACGTGGGAAACGTGCTGTAGAAGTATTAAAGCAACCTCAATACGCACCGATGGCAACAGAGGACCAAGTTGTTGTTCTTTATGCTTTGACCAAAGGGTTCATGGACGATATTGCCATTGATAAAATTAAAACTTTCGAAGAAGGATTAATTGAATATACCAGACGAAATGCTAAAACTTTTTATAAGGAAGTTACAACAGAAAAAATGTGGACAGATGCTGGCGAAGCTGAATTAGTAAAAGTAATGGGAGATTTTAAGCAATCGTTTACAAAGTAAGTTCTTCATTAAAATAAATGCCAAGTACCAAAGAGATTAAAAGACGAATAACGAGTGTTAAAAGCACAAAGAAAATCACGAAAGCGATGGAGCTTGTTTCTGCTTCAAAAATGAAGAGAGCGGTTTCGCAAACACTTTCATCTCGTCTTTATGCCAGTTATTCTTGGGAAGTTTTGACATCACTTTCAAATCGCTTGGAAGAAATTACTCATCCATTTTTTACAAATAACGGAAAGGCGACAAGTGGTAATTCTGATGACAAAAATCTTATTGTTCTTATCACTTCAAATCGCGGTTTATGTGGTGGATATAATTCGCAGATCATAAAGAAAACCATTCTGATGCTAAAAGAAAATACCTCCTCGGAAAAAATAGATATTATTTCAGTTGGAAAAAAGGGTGACAGTGCTATGCGCAAAACTGGACAAAATATTGTGGCAACATTTGCCGAAATGCCAGACATAAATTTGAAAGTATCAGATATTGTGCCAATTTCAACTTTAATTATTAATGAATTTAAAAATGGTAATTATAAAAATGTTTACATTGCTTATACTGATTTCGTTTCAGCCTTAACCCAAAAACCAAAAATCAGAAAAATTCTGCCAATCTCAAAAGAAGACATCCGAGAAGAAATTAGCGGGAATTTGAATGAGAAGTTGCCAGACAAAAAATCCGCCTCCGCAAGTAGCTATGGCGAGACAAGGGAGATACCGTATTTGTTTGAAGGAGATACTGATAAATTACTTGAAAGCTTAGCCGAGAAATTAACCAGAATGCAAATATACCAGATGATCCTTGAATCAAGCGCGAGTGAGCAATCATCCCGAATGGTCGCCATGAAGAATGCAAACGAGGCCGCCGGAGAAATGATTGATGACCTAACATTAGTATTTAACAAGGCTCGTCAGGCAGGAATTACAAGGGAAATATCAGAAATTAGTGCCGGGATGGCAAGTGTCGGTTAAAAAATTATTATTAATATTATTAAAAAAGCTACACAAATTATATTCTGAAAAAAGTCCTCGGAGGAGGGAGGACGAGGAGCCAGACATTTTTTCATAAAATAATTTGTTCCGCAATTAAAAGAAGATGAAAACAACAGGTATTATAAAAAGAATTATTGGTCCGGTCGTAGACGTCGCATTCGAAGGTGATGTCCCAGATATTTACACAGCTCTTACTGTCGACCTGCCTAGCGACATGGCTGGCAACAATGGCAAAACTGTCGTTCTAGAAGTCGAACAACACATCGGTGAGAATACCGTTCGAGCAGTGGCAATGGATTCGACCGATGGACTTGCTCGTGGAATAGAAGTCACAAACACAGGCATGCCAATTTCCGTTCCAGTCGGTGGCGTCACTCTTGGTAGAATGTTCAACGTTCTTGGTGAACCAATTGATGGAGGAGAATTGAAAGACACTAGCAAACGTTTATCTATTCACCGCAAAGCTCCTGATTTCGTTTCTCAAGCTACTAAAGTTGAAATCCTCGAAACTGGTATTAAAGTCATCGACCTTATTTGTCCAATCGTTAAGGGAGGAAAAGTTGGTCTATTCGGAGGTGCTGGAGTTGGAAAAACTGTTGTTATTCAAGAATTAATTCACAATATTGCCCAAAACCACGGCGGATATTCTGTTTTCGCTGGTGTCGGTGAACGTACTCGTGAAGGTAATGACCTCTACCATGAAATGAAGGAGTCGGGCGTGCTTCCAAAAGTTGCCATGGTCTTCGGACAAATGAATGGGCCACCTGGTGCACGGTTACGTGTGGCGCTCTCAGGACTTACAATGGCTGAATACTTCCGAGACGAAGAAAATAAAGACGTGCTTCTTTTTATCGACAATATTTTCCGCTTCACTCAAGCCGGATCTGAAGTGTCCGCATTGCTTGGGCGTATTCCATCAGCCGTTGGATATCAACCAACCCTGGCAACAGAAATGGGAATCTTGCAAGAACGTATTACTTCGACAGATAAAGGTTCAGTAACTTCCGTTCAAGCAGTTTATGTGCCGGCCGATGACCTCACTGACCCAGCCCCAGCCACAACTTTCTCTCACCTTGATTCAACCGTCGTCTTAAATCGTTCACTTACCGAACTTGGAATTTATCCAGCGGTTGATCCACTCGACTCATCATCAACAATTCTTGATCCAAACATTGTCGGGCGTGAACACTATGACGTTGCTCGTGAAGTTCAACGTGTCCTTCAAAGATATAAAGACTTGCAAGATATTATTGCAATTTTGGGCATGGAAGAATTGTCTGATACAGACAAAGAACTTGTGGCTCGTGCCAGAAAGATTCAAAAGTTCCTTTCTCAGCCAAACTTCGTAGCTGAACAATTTACAGGAAGAAAAGGGGTATACGTACCACTTTCAGAGACAATTCGTTCGTTTAAGGAAATTTTAGAAGGTAAGCATGATGCGAAACCAGAAAATGATTTCTATATGCAAGGTGCCATTTAGAATAGCATTGCGTCAGTGTATATTTAAAATTTACTCGCTTATCCCTCTCCGCTCGCAAAGCTCGCTCCGGCGCGCCCACACCTACTCATAAATTTTAAACATACACCTCCGCAAATACATATATGTCAAAAAAATTACAATTAAAAATTGTCACACCAGAAAAATTAATTCTAGAAGAATTGGTGGATTTGGTTACAATTCCAACGACAGAAGGGGAGATAACAATTCTGCCTGACCACATTCCTCTTGTCGCATCACTTGCCTCAGGTGATATCGTTGCTCAAAATGATGGGGAACATATTCCTATGGGTGTTGTCGGTGGATTCGTTGAAACAAAAAAAGATGGTGACGTGACAACCGTCACAATCTTGGCTGACTTTGCCGAGCACATTGGAGACATCACCGAAGAAGAAATTGAAAAAGCTAAAGCCAAAGCTGAAGAGCTTCGTAAACAGGCAGAGAATAATGAAATTGTTGACTTTGAACACTTTGAAACAGAACTCGAAAGATCACTTAATAGAATCAAGATTGCCGATAAGTGGAGAACTAAAAAATACCGAAAATAATTATAAAAATAAGAAAACAGCTCAAAAAAGCCCTTTATAAAGGGCTTTTTTGAGCTTGACTTTTAGTATTAGTTTATGGTATAATTGATTAAACTTAAAATTCACAACTATGACAAAGATTTCCTTATTAAAAATTGCTGTCGTTTCAGTAATTTTTGGAGTCTATCGGTTGATAGATTTTTTGAAAAATATTGTAAAAAATGTAACCCCTTCATTACCCTCATTATTTGATAATCTTATTGGGTTATGGGGTTTTGTAACTGTAGCTTACGTAGCATATTGGGTTTTGGACATAACCCAATATGACCCAGCGGCGGGTATCAAAATATCTGCTTGGTATAGCTTCAATATTAACAATCCAGTTTTAATGTATGCAGGAATTGGGTCGGTTATATTTTTCATTTTTATTTTTCCCTTATTTAATTTTCGTGATTGGGGGAAAAAATAATTTAGTTAGCATAAGATATTAAAAATCCGTTTTAATTCCCCACAAGGATTAAAACGGATTTTATTTTTTTAAATGATATAATTGAAATATGTATAACAAAATTATGAAAGAAATAATGTCACATAAAAATTACGAGAAAGCTAAAAACTTGTCTTGGTTTTTCAAGACTGGCAAAGGTCAGTATGGAGAAGGGGATTTGTTTTTGGGAATTACTGTTCCCGAAGCCCGAAAAATTGCAGTAAAATATGGTGATATTCCACTTCCTGATATTTCAAAACTTATTAAAAACAAATACCACGAAGTTCGCCTCATCGCCTTATTAATCTTAGTTCATAAATATAAATCTTCCCCCCTCTCCGCTAGGAAAGTCCTAGCGGAGAGTCATAAAAAAATATTTAATTTTTATTTGAAACACACTAAGTATATTAATAACTGGGATTTAGTTGATCTATCTGCAGGATACATTATTGGAAATTATTTATACGACCAAAGTGATACATTTAAAAAAACAATCCTCACTAAACTTGCAAATTCAAAAAATATTTGGGAGCGTCGGATTGCAATTGTTTCTACATTTGCATTTATCTATAAAGGAGAATCGGAGTGGACTTTTAGAATTGCAAAAATACTTTTAAAAGATAAGCACGACCTCATTCATAAAGCTGTCGGCTGGATGCTTCGAGAAATTGGGAAGAGGGTATCCGAAAAAGAGTTAATTGCATTTCTAGATATTTATACAACTAAAATGCCTCGGACTATGCTCCGATATACTATTGAACGGTTACCGGAAACTAAAAGAAAGTATTATTTAAACAAAAAATGAATAATTGTAAGGATATTTTACACATAATTTTATCCACTTGATATGCACTTTATTATGTCTATTTTTCAATTAGTTTCGTAACTGTTTTAGTTTTGTTTGGTCTAACATTTACAAATAGTTTAATGGCGACTTCTTCAGTTATAGAAGTCTCTGGTAATCCTACGGTGGTAGCTGACACTTCATTTACTGGTTCAAGCATTGTTTGGACAAATCCAAACAATGCAACAACTTCAGATAATACCTACGCAACACTCAAAATGGAAGATGCAACTTATTTTTCAGATTATCTAAGAGCAAGTAACTTTGGATTTTCTATTCCAGCTGGTTCAACAATCAATGGAATCAAAGTAAATATTGAAAAAAAACAAGCCTGTAAAGTTGCTGGGTGTTCTCCCTCTGTTGTCAGTGATAAATATGTCAAAGTGTTTAAGGGTCTTTCGGCAACAAGTAGTAATAAAGCCAAGACTTCCGAAGCTTGGCCAACAACCGATACTATCGTGACTTATGGAAGTGAAACTGAGAAATGGGGGACAACATGGACAGCTAGTGATATTAACTCATCAAATTTTGGTGTTGGTTTATCTATCACTCGGACTGCCGGTGGAACAAGAATTGCTTCAGTTGATAATATTTCTGTTACCGTTTATTACACTCCAGACACTACTGCTCCAGAAATTACTATTAATGAACCTGGGACCACTCCTGCTCAAAGTAAAACTATCACCGCAAGTGCTAATGAGGGAACTCTAAAAATGAGTAACACAACTGGTTCTGTCTGTGATTCATCTTTAACTTTTATTTCTTATACAAGTCAAACATTCACATCTGAATCAGATAATGGTAAAAAAGTTTGTTATCGAGCAATTGATTCTGCTTCAAATACTACATATAAAATGTCTAATGCTATTGGTGGTATAGATCAAACTGCCCCAACTTCTTCTGTCACTTCTCCTTCTTCTGGTAGTTTAGTCAATGGAACAATCACAATTGAGGCTAACGCTAGTGATACAACCGCCGATATTTCAAAAGTAGAATTTTGGCATTCAAGTGTTGTTGGAGTAAAAATTGGCGAAGATACAAATTCTCCATATTCAATTTCTTTTGACACAACTTCTTTGACGGATGGAGTTCATAATATTTGGGTTGACGCATATGATGAAGCAGGAAATCATGCATTATCTGCATCTGTTTCTATAGATGTTGATAATACTGCTCCAGTATTAACTTTGCCAACTACAATTACCGAAGAGGCTACTAGCCACAATGGTGCTGTTGCAATCTTTACAGCAACTGCGACAGACACAAATCCAGCTACTCCAACAGTAAATTGTACTCCGGAATCTGGTTCAACTTTTCCGGTGGGATCTAATGATGTTGAATGTAGTGCAACAGATACAGCTGGAAATACTGCCACAAATAGTTTTGCGGTAATAATTACTGATACCACTCTTCCAACCATTACGGCTCCAGTTGATCAAATTTTTGAAGCAACTGGACCATTAACAAATCCGACTCTTATTCAAGCAGTTGCCACAGATATTGCTGACGAAAATCCAATAATTTCTTATACTCCGACAACTTTTCCTCTTGGGGAAACTATTGTGAACTGGAAAGCGACTGATCATTCTGGAAATATTTCAGAAGAAGTAACTTCTCTTGTAACAATCGAGGATACGACTGGTCCAATTATAAATATTGCAAGTTCAGATTCAATTGATACTTGGATAAATGAAGAATTTTCTGAACCAACTTGTGCTGCTTCCGACTTAGTTGATGGATCACCACTTCCTTGTGAGGTAACAGATAATAATGTAGATACTGGTGCTCTTGGCACTTATCACGTCACATATAAAGCAACTGATAATCAAGAAAATTCTTCAGAAAAAACAATCGAAGTTAATGCTGTTGACAAAGATAAGCCGATAATTTACAGAACTGGTTATAATGTATTAGATCTTGAGGCTGGTTCTATATATATGGATGAGGGAGCAACAGCGGAAGATAAAATCGGTGCTGATATCTCAAGTCTTATTGTTACGACTGGATTACCAATAGACACACTTGTGCTTGGACTTCATAAAATATTCTACAATGTAACGGATTCTTGGGGCACATCGGCTAATCAAGCAGAAAGATCAGTAATAGTTGTTGATACAACTGCTCCAGTCATTACACTTCTTGGAGTAAATCCAATGGAATTAATAGTTGGGGATACTTTCATTGATCCTGGTGCAACTGCTTCTGATATTGTTGATAGCTCAATCGTCGTTAATGCTTCTGGTGTTGTGGATACAAATACAGCTGGCTCTTACACAATTACTTACACAGCCACAGATAGTGCAGGAAATGTCGCTTCGCCAATCACACGAACTGTGAATGTGACAGAAACAGAAATTGTTCCTCCAACTTCAACTGAATTAGTAATAAATGAAATTGATTATGATCAACCAAGTGCTGATATAGCTGAATTTGTCGAATTAAAAAATATCGGAGAGGGAGTAATTAATCTTGATAATTATGAAGTGCGTTTGATTAATGGGACTGGGATTGTGCTTTATCAAACTATAAATTTACCTAGTGTTAATTTAAATTCTGGTGATTATTATATAATTTGTTCTAATACAGCTACAGTTATAAATTGTGATCTTGATATATCACCTAATACTGATTTAATCCAAAATGGAGGAGCTGGAGCAGATGCGGTTGCTATATTTGATTCAACTAATACTATAATTGATACAGTAAGTTATGAAGGAAGTGTGGCAGGTTATACTGAAGGCACAGGCGCTCAAGCTGATTTAGCTCCTACTGATTCAACTCCGCATAGTATTTCAAGATATCCAGATGGACAAGATACAAATAATAACTCGGCTGATTTTGCCTATGTTTGTATAACTCCTGGTAGTGCAAATACAAATGGAACTAATTGTGAGGTAGTCGACGATACTCCATTACCAATAGATGGAGTTTGGAGTGCGTGGAGCCCCGTAAACGAACAATGTGGATTAATATATACCCAAACTCGTATTTGTACAGAACCAACCAACGGGGGAATTCCTTGTAGTGCAATTGATGGAGGAAATTCTACTAGAATAATTACAAACGATGCATGTCAATCGACATCAAGCAGTGGTGGAGGATCATCTGGAAGTTACATAAGACCAATTCCTACTATTACTCCAATTCTTGGACAAGTTCTCGGTGCTGAAAAATTCATTTTCACTTTACCCTTGAAGCTTGGCTCAAAGGGTAATGAAGTCATAGAACTTCAGAAATTCCTAAATACTGCTGGTTATAATTGCGGTCTTGCCGATGGAATCTTTGGACCAAAAACAAAAGCTGCGGTTATGAAATTCCAGCTGGCAAATGGATTAGATGATGATGGAATTGTTGGGCCATTAACTCGTGAAGTTTTGAATCGATAAATTATTAGAAGTCACAAAAAATCTCCTATTTTAGGAGATTTTTTGTGACTGACACTTTTCTAAATATTTGTTATAATTATTACATATGGAAAAAGACAAATTAGACAGTTTATTGTATTCAAGAACTAATAATTATAACGATGGTAAAGAAGATAATAATTATGAGAATCATTATTTGGAACAATACCGTATGTATTTGCATATCTTCAATAGTACAAGTGACCGAAGGAATCGAGCAAATGAATTTTATCTTGGGCTAAATACCGCCATCATTGGAGTTCTTGGTTATTTAGAAACAAAAGATATTACCGGTAGTAGTTCTGCAATTTTTCTATTTGCTCCATTTGTTGGAATTGCGATTTGTTTCTGCTGGTATCAAATTATTATTTCTTATAAAAAACTTCATCGAGCAAAATTTAATGTTATCCATAACATAGAAGATAAGTTACCAATTTCATTATTCAAAACCGAATGGGAATTATTAGGTAGGGGATTAGATAATACAAAATATCGAAAGATTTCATCTATTGAAAGAAATATTCCAATAATTTTTATTGTGTTATATATTGTCATCTTTAGTGTTAACCTACCCTGGGATTTGGTATCTATTTTCTTTAAATAGGAATACAATAAGATTATGAAAACACAAAATAGAATGAAAATAATCACGATAATTATCATTATTATTGCTATTGTTCTTGTAATTATTGGTTTGGGGGGAAATAAAGAATCTAAGATTAATCAGGATAAGGATATAATTGGGGGGAAAACTCCAATAGAAATGTGCTACTACCGTAGAACTCCTACAGATAGTGGATTTTCTGATGTTGCTTGGATTAAATTAAATATTTTAGATGAAAAAATTACTGGAGAATTCCAACATTTACCAGCCGAATCAGATTCCAAGGTAGGAACATTTGAAGGAACTGTCGGACCACTTGACCAAAGCATTATGGGGAGACGTGCCCTTGTTTGGTGGGATTCACTTGCTGAAGGAATGAATGTAAAAGAAGAATTAGTAATAGAATTTGGAGATGGTAGCGCGACAGTTGGATTCGGTGAAATGATAGACAGGGGGGATGGGGTTTATATTTATAAAGACAAAGCAAATATTTATTATATCGACCAGATGAGTCAAATGGATTGTGAATCATTGGATGAAAAATTATTTGTTGAAAAATATATTCGAGACAATATCGCAACTATTGCGACTGATAAAGCAGTCCTCGGGGGCACTTGGTATGTCACAATTGTAAATGTAATTCCTGCAACTGATACTGGAGAAGTTACCTACGAAGATGGACACATTCAAAGTAAAGCCAACTTTGTTTACACATATCAAAAAAGTCCACAAAATATAACTATTACAAAGTTTGAAGTAAAAAAATAATAAACAAAAAATCTAGGCTTGGCCTAGATTTTTTGTTATCTATATTTTTCTCGCCAATCGTAATCTTCTTCCTCATCATCTTTCTTATCAATAATTGGAGTTCCGCAATTTTGACATACATCATCATAAGAACGGAGCCCGCAACGTGGGCAAACTGGCTCTTTTTTATTTAATTGTTTTTCTTCTTCGTCCATATCCACATTATAATTCATTTTAATATTTTTTAAAATAGTTTATAATATAAATATTATTAATAATAAATATTTTATTATATATGGCAAAAGGAATGACTCATAAAAAGGAAGCAAAGAAACCAAAAAAGGCAAAGAAGTAATAAATTGGGCTAAAGAAAAAGGCTATCGCAATGATAGCCTTTTTTGTTGGGGGGATATTTTCGTGATTATGGATTTTCAACTCTCAGGTTGAAAGTTGCACCACAAACTTCGTCGTTTTTGTGATGCGATTGGTTTGTGAATCTTAACCAAACGGTACTGTTTACTACATCAATCCACAAGGAAATCATTACATTTCCATTGCTGTCATTGAGATTACAGGTTGCGGTAATCTCCACAGTTGATGTTGGGGTTAGCCCTGATACATAAATGGATGTCTGCCAATATTCGCCGTTGTCTAATTCGGGAATATCGATAATTACCGGCAAGACAAATTCGTTATCCGTATCAACGGCAAGTTTGCACCATACTGTGCCATTCCAGTATTCAAACGTTTGAACATCAGTGTTGTAAATCAGCAAACCACTTGCGGGAGAGAAAATCTGGTTCCTTTGTGAAGTTATCATTCGTGGAATTAATATTCCTCCAGTTGTACCAGAAATATCGAGCACTGCTGATGAATCCGGAGAAGCACCAGTTGTATTGATAGCAACCTGGGCATTAACAAAATTCGAATTTATTATCGCAACAATAGCGAAAACAAAAATAAATAAAACCTTTTTCATTTTTTTGTATTTTGGTTAGTAAAAAGAATTTTAAAACTCATTTTAACTATATCATTTATAGCCAATTTTGTCAAATTTAATATTTCAATACATTAAAGTTGTTGGAAAAATGTTATTTTAAGGATATAATATAGGAACATGGATAAAAAAATAACAAATATAACAGCCGAGCAGATTCTTGATTCGCGTCAAAATCCGACGCTTAGGGTTTCTGTCTATGTAGGCGATGTCGTGGGGGTTTTCGAAGTTCCATCTGGCGCAAGTACTGGTAAATATGAAGCCTGTGAACTTCGTGATGACGAGGGTGGTAAAAGTGGAGTTTCAAATGCAATTGAAAAAATTGAAACTATCATAAAGCCAGCACTTATTGGAAAAGAGGTAGATAAGCAAAAAGAAATTGATAACATAATGATACAACTTGACGGCACTCCTCAAAAAACTAACCTGGGGGGAAATAGTATGATCGGCGTAAGTATCGCTTGCGCAAAAACTGCCGCCAAGGTTATGAATATGGAGGTTTATGAATATTTAAAAACATTGGCAGAAATAACTCCATCTAGAAAAGTTCCATTTTTATATTTTAATCTGATCAATGGAGGTAAACACGCTAAAACAAAATTAGCTTTTCAAGAATATCATATCGTTCCTCAAGTTGAGACAGCAGAAGAAAGTGTAAAAATCAGCCGGGAAATAGAAGAGAAACTAGACGAAATTATTTTAAAAGAATTTGGGAAACCGCCCGTAAAGGGCGATGAAGGCGGAGTAGCTCTTGATGTAGAAAATGTTATTGTACCGCTAACACTTTTGGAAAAGGCTGTCATAGAATTGGGATATCAAGATAAAATTAAATTTGCACTTGATGTCGCCGCCAGCTCTTTCTACGATCATGATAAGGGCGTATATAAATTTATGGGAAAGGACTGGGCCAATGACGAAATGATTAATCTTTACGAGCAAATCTGTGATGGCTTTCCCATGATTTCCACCGAAGACCCTCTTGATGAAGAAGATTATATCGGATTTACAATATTACAAGAAAGAATTGGTGATATTAAGCTCATCGGAGATGATTTGACTGTTACAAACACCAAGCGACTTCAAAAAGCCATCGACGAAAAAAGTATCAAGGGAATAATTATCAAACCCAATCAGATCGGTACACTTTCGGAGACTCTCGCAACAATGAAGCTTGCGCGAGAAAATAATATTGACTGTATTGTCAGCCACCGAAGTGGAGAGACAATGGATGACTTTATTGGTGATCTATCTTGTGCCTTTGGATGTTTTGGTATTAAAGCGGGCGCCTTGGGGCCCAAAGAAAGAAACGTCAAATATGAGCGAATTATTAAAATAACTAGTCGTTCAAATTAATAAATTAAAAATATATGGGAGAATCATCTAAAACAAAAATTATTGCAACCTTGGGTCCATCAAGCGAAAGTAAAGAAATTATATCCAATATGATAGGACATAGAATGGATATGGCCCGTTTAAATTTCTCATGGGGAACGTATGAATGGTACGAAGATGTTATAAAAAATATTCGTGAAGTGTCTCAAAAATATAATTTATCAATTCCAATTATTCAAGATTTGTCTGGTCCAAGAGTCCAAGAGGGGAGTAGCCATCATTTTGGAGGGAAAGAAAATGAGGAAGTCATAACTTCAAAAGATATCGCTGATTTATCGTTTGGAATAAAACATAATGTAGAATATGTCGCCTTATCTTTTGTCGGTACTGCTCATGATGTTATTGAATTAAAAAAATTAATTAATGAAAAAGGTGGAAATCAAAAAGTCATTGCAAAGATTGAACGCAAACTCGCCTATGAAAATCTCCATGAAATAATAAAAGAATCAGACGCTATTATGATAGCCCGTGGTGACCTAGGAAATGAATTTCCACTTGAAGAAATTCCTTTTATTCAACACCATATAATACAAGAATGCAAAAAAGCCGGCAAAATGGTTATCGTCGCTACTCAAATGCTTCTCTCGATGGTTGACAGTTTGAATCCGACTCGAGCCGAAGTTTCAGATGTCGCTTATGCAATTTTGGATGGAGCTGATGGCGTCATGCTTTCGGAAGAATCGGCCAAGGGGAACTTTCCAGTCGAAGCAATTGCTGTCATGGAGAAAATCGCTCTGGTCGCCGAAAAATATCATAACAAAATTAAAATTGGTTAATAATATTGGCTACACAAATTATATTCTAAAAAAAGTCCTCGGAGGAGGGAGGACGAGGGGCCAGACATTTTTTTATAAAATAATTTGTTCCGCCTAAAATACAATGACAAAAATAATTTATATTACAAGAAAAATTCCTGAGGCTGGATTAAAATTATTAAGAGAAAAAAATATTTCTTTTGATATGGGAGATTCAAAAACTCCACCAACTAAAAAAGAAATTATCAAAGCCCTGAAAAAGAAACCTTATGATGGAGTAATTTCCTTTTTGACTGATCAAATTGACAAAGAAGTTTTTGATGCTTGCCCAACGGCCAAAGTTTTTGCAAATTTTTCTGTTGGTTTTAATAATATTGATATAAATGAAGCGACAAAAAGAAATATTGGAATTTCCAATACACCTGGAACTTCATCTACTGCCGTAGCAGAGCACACTGTGGCTCTTATGCTTGCTTTAACAACTCGTCTCGTTGAAGGAGATGAATTCATGCGTCGCGGTAAATATAAGGGTTGGGACCCAAATTTATTTATTGGAACTGATTTAAAAGGTAAAACAATCGGGCTGATTGGTGCTGGTCAGATAGGCACTGAAGTGGCAAAAATGTTGCATTATGGGTTCGGTTCAAATGTCATCTATAGTGATATCGCTCCTAACGTTCAATTAGAAAAAGTCACCGGACCAACACGTAAAACAACTCAAGAAATTTTGGAAGAGGCCGACATTATTTCACTCCATGTTCCGCTTTTACCATCGACTTATCATCTGATAAATAAAGAATCGCTAGCAACAATGAAAAAAACTGCTTTTTTGATTAATACTTCACGTGGCCCTGTTGTCGACGAGAAAGCATTAGTCGAAGCACTAAAGAATGATACTATCCGAGGAGCAGCTCTTGATGTTTTTGAATTTGAACCAAAACTGACAAAAGGGCTCACCAAATTACCCGATGTAATTATTACCCCACATATCGCCTCAGCCAGACAATCAGCTCGAGATATGATGGCCTTGATTGCAGTGCGAAATATAATCTCGGTGTTTGAAACTGGAAAAGTTATCAACAGCGTTTCAAATTAAAAAAAATCCCTATCTATATAGTATTTGTAAGGGGTTTTTGTTGGTTGCACTCGAGGTTCAATAAGATTACAATTAGAGTGTGAGAGTTTTATTAGTTAAGTCGAGTTTATTAAATTAATCAAAGCTTGAGAAATGTAAACATTTCTTGCTTTATGAAGAATGAAAAAAAATATAAAATATGGGGCATCGCTCCTTATCATCGTCTTATCATTAATGTTGGGGTACGTCGCTTATGCCAACGAGAATGACGTCGAAGAAGATTCAAAAGAGAATCGTGATGGGTTTATGTTAAGAGATAGAGAAAGAGAAGAAGAACGTGAAGGGTTAGATGAAGAAGATAAAATAAAACGTGAGGAATTTAAAAAAGAAATAGAAGAGAAAAAAAATGAATTAAAAACAATTAAGGAAGAACACAAGGCTGAATTTGAAGCAAAAATTGAACAAATCAAAGTAATGCGTGAAGAATTCAAAACTGAGTTAGAAACCAAGAGAGAAGAAATAAAAACAAAAATTACTGAAATGCGAGTAAATTTCAAAGAAGATCTTGGTAAAATAAAAGATGAAAATAAAAAGATTTCTGCCGAAAAAATTTTCGAGACAATCCAAGCATTAAATACAAAATTAACCAATCATCTTTCTGACAAAGTAGATCAGATTGAAAATGTTCTTGTGGGTATTGAATCACGAATTGCTAAAGCAGAAAGTCGAGGATTGGATGTATCTTCTGTCAAAACAGAAGTTGAAAAAGCAAAGACCGCTATATCTTCCGCTCGAGATGCTATCGAAGCTCAAAGTAGTAAGGTTTATGAAGTAAATATCACAGATGAAGTCACTCTTCGAGCTGAAATGAAAAAGCTTCGTGACCTATTTACCGCTGATATTAAAATTGTTAAAGAAAAAGTTAAACTAGCTCACGTTGCCGTTCGAGCTACCGCTACAGCTCTTGCTAAAATCCCTAAGATAGATGACGATGAAAATGAAGTTGAGGTAGAAGTCGAAACTGAGGTCGAAACTACAAGTAGTACTCCGGTCAATAATTAATACAATAAAAATTTATGAACAAAAAAAATAATTTAATTGTCATCATTGTTATCATTGTCCTAGTTGTCTTGCTAGCAGTTATCTTAAAACTAAAAACTCAAAAACAACAACCAGTGCCATTAACTGAAACAGAAATGGGACTTAACCAAGCTATTGTCTCTGATAGTACAAAAACAATCAATGACAATATTAATAGCATCAATGTCGATGATACCATTGGCACAGATGAATTAAACGCAGTCGATCAGGAATTAGAAAAACTTTAATTTCAAATTCATTAAAAATCCCCTCAATTGAGGGGATTTTTAATGGTATGGATTTTAGATTTTATAAAGATATAATAGATAGATGGAACCATTAGCATCTAAAATTAGACCTCAAAAACTTGCTGATTTTGTCGGTCAGGAGCACTTGGTAGGCAAAAACAAGCCGTTGGCAGTTGCTATTAAACAAAAGCATGTGTTTTCGTTTATCTTCTGGGGCCCACCCGGAGTTGGCAAAACAACTCTTGCTAAAATATATGCTAAATCTCTTAATGCAGATTATCATGAACTTTCAGCCGTCTCGGCTAGTAAAGACGACATCCGGCAAATAATTGATTCATCTCCCAAAGGAAGTGGTACACTTCTCGGGCCAAAAATTCTTTTTCTGGATGAAATTCATCGTTTCAATAAAGCTCAACAAGATTTCTTATTGCCTTATGTTGAGAGTGGTCGACTTGTACTCATTGGTGCCACAACCGAGAATCCAAGTTTCGAAGTTATTTCGCCACTACTATCACGTTGTCGTGTTTTTGTTTTGGAAAATTTAAAAGATGACGATATAAAAAAAATTATCAAAAGAACGGGATACAAAATGAGGAAAGATGCACTTGATTGGCTTATTCGAATGTCAAACGGTGATGCTCGACAAGTTATTGCGATGATAGAAAATACTGCTTCACTTTATAAAGAAATAAATATTGAAAATTTAAAAAATACTTTGCAGTCAAAATTTCTCCGTTATGACAAGAAAGGGGAGGAGCATTACAATTTAATAAGTGCTTTTATTAAGAGTATGAGGGCTTCACAACCAGACCCTGCTTTGTATTATTTGTCAAGGATGATAGAAGCCGGGGAAGATCCCAAATTTATTGCCAGAAGAATGATAGTTTTTGCTTCAGAAGATATCGGACTTGCTCAACCAACCGCACTTGTCGTTGCTAATGATGTTTTTCGAGCGGTTGAAATAATTGGGCTTCCAGAGTGTGCTGAAAATCTTGCTCATGGAGTAGTGTATTTGGCTCAAGCCAAGAAAGACAGGAGCGCCTACAATGCGTATCTACTCGCCAAAGAGGACGTTTTAAGGTATGGGAACCTTCCGATACCACTTAACCTAAGAAATGCCTCTACAGGGCTTATGAAGGACTTGGATTATGGAAAAGGCTATGAAAAGTACACAGATAAGAGTTTAATGCCCGAAAAATTAAAAAATAAAAAATATTTAAAGGTAAAGAAAAATGGGGAATAATACTATAAAAATATTTTGGTCACATAAAAATAATTATATGAGTGTGGGGAAAGACCGTTTTGCGATATTATATGTTGCAAAACGGTCTTAATCTTTGCGACATTATGTTTATTAAAGAGAGTGTCGCAAAGATATATTATGGAATTGACACCTTGTCAAGGGTATGTTCCTATTGAATAGGGAATATAAGGTTATTTTTTTCCGTTTCACAAGTTTCACTTATGACATTATAAAGATATTTTGTCAAATTAGTCCTTTTTTTCTAATTTTTCTAAAATATTCTCCAACAACTCAACAATACGATTAATTCTAAAATACCAAAGAACAACAAAACGACCAATCAAAAATAAACAGACAAAAGCACCGAGAACATAAAAAATTAATTTTAAATTTTCCATAATCAAATTATATCATAAAAAATTTTTGATACCTTACCTAAATAAGGCGTATAAGTGGAAAACTCCCAAACATTGCGTAATTTCATACGAGAAAATAAATAATTAAACTCGCTTTCAGTTTTAAATCTATACTCGGTCGGTTTAGGAAACCCCCGGGAAGTTCTTACAAGTCGTAAAGGAGTTAAAAACGGCTCATACGACGCTTTAATTACGTATTTTGATACGTAATAAGCCAATCGGGGAGAGCCATCAGTTTGGAGCAAATCAACAAAACCGAATCCCCACAATTTTGAGAAAACCCTCTCTTTTCTTTCTCGACCGATTGATATGGTACGTTTACCTTTTTTAACATCACCCCACTCTTGCGACACTCCAAAGAGCAAGCCATGAAAATGGATTCTCCCACCAGGAGAGAGTTCGGGAACAAAGAGGGATTGAGAGTTTGGAAATGAAATTGACAACCTCCTTTGGAAACGAGTGAGAGCACTGGAACTAAATAATACATCTGAGGCACTACCCTGAAAGGTGAGCGTAATGAATAACGGAGATCCAAGCTCCTCAATAGCAGATAACAATCGGCGCAGACATATTCTTTTGGTCCGACGAACTGAATCGGCACGTCTAACAGCCAAAGGTTCGCCATTTTTTCGGGAACTTGATACCCGACGAATGGGGGAGGGTTCTTTTTGAGTTTTTGTAATTTCGATTGTTTTACCATATTTTCTATATAAAATCATTTTAAGTGTATATTTTAATAATTTACATGTTATGTGGTTATATCAAGTCATGAATGAACCACTTTACAATGATTTTCACATTGATGACCTTTAACGCCATAGAATTCACAATACAAAACTTTATGCTTTAAAGGAGCCGGACGACCCATAGGAATATCCTGACGAGTATCATAGAGAGAAACTAACTCTTTTTCTATAAACATAAAAGAGGGCATAAAATCATACTTTTTCTTTTCAGGGTTATCCTCTTTAAAATTTTGAACACGACGAATCATAACAAGCCCCCAAATAACACTAGGATTCGGTTTCGTAGTAGAAATATCCCTAGACCCCAAAACTTTATAAAGAGTATAAACAGCAGAAATCATCAAACGGGCACGTCTATCAATCATTGAGAAATCCTGAGTATTAGCATAAATATCAATACCACGCTTTCTGTATTGCGATAAAAATCTTTTCATTTCCACAGTCAATTCAGCGAAATTGCGACTGTCTAATTCTGTCGCAATTTCGTCCCAGATAATATCGCAATCAGAAAGCTTAACTAATTCAGCAGTATCAGACCAATAAAAAATAAAATCTTTTCCCTCCTCCTCAAAAGCTTCTGAAAATTTTAAATTAGAAAAAATCGGACGAATAACACCAGTTTTTTTAAACCATTTTTTATTACGAATCAAAATACGTCTAGTAAGACGAGCAGTATATAAACTCTTACCTTGACCTGGAGCACCCTCACAAATTTCAAATATAGCCATGTATTTTATTTTAAAAACTAATAATTAAACACCCTTACCACCCAAAAAGGGAACATGGGAAAGAATCCAACGCAAAACCTTAAATCCAAAAATAGCAATCTCAACAGTAAAAATTAAAGTAACACAAGTTAAAAGAGTAGCCATAGGAACAAGAGGATCAAGCAAATGAACATAACCACCAAGAGTAGCCATAGCAGTATGAAAGCCCTCAGGAAAACCAGTACCAGAGGGAAACAACCCAATAAGGAATGACAGGAAACTATGAACTTGTTGAGCCAAAAAATCTAACATATATAATTATACTTTTGAATGAAAAGTATTTAATACTAATTTATAAACTGTCATTGCTGTAAACAAATAAAGTAACGCACCTAAAATTGTTTTAATGGTAGAAGCATACGGAACACCCTCAATCATATCTGCATTAATAAAAGTTATCTGTCCAATAGGAGTAGTAACATGAATATCAATCTCAGCAGACCCTCCATTTTCAAATAACTCATCATACAAATTACCAACATCATAAATATACGAAAACGGAACAGAATCCTGTAAACTCAAATTAGAAAAAGATTGCAGAGTAGTAGGGGATACAACATAAAACCATTTTATAGCATTTTTTATTTGACAACCTAAATCAGTAGATCCACAAGAATCATTCACATAAAAATCAGTATCTAAAATAACCTCAGGAGTACCATACTCACCAGATTGATTAATCACATTAAAAGTCCACAAATCACCAGGACCCATACGAGAAGTAGTAGGAGTACAAAAAACTTGATACCAAGAACAAGAAACATCATAATCTCCATTCCAAAGAGAAACAGCAACTTCATAAAGACCATTTTGACCAGTTACAGCAGTAAACTCATCAGTAACTTCAACCAAAGAATCATAAGTAGTAATATCGTGTTCAAAAATCTGACAATCATCGAAAGAATAGGAACGAGGACATACAGTAACCAAAACCTTATCCAAATCAGAATCATCAACACTATTAACATAATATTTATAAACAATATCAAACACAGATGAAGAAGTAGTAGAATCACTTACAGGAGAAATATGATACAAACGAGAAGAAAAACGACAAACACCTCCAAAATCAATAGCGGTTTCATCTTGATTTTGAATACCATCTAAACACGTTTCAGCAATACTTTCAACAATAGAACAACCAACATTATCAACACAAGAAAATTCTATAAAACCAAAAATTTGAGTACGAGCACTATCTGTATAAAAAGTTTCATAAGCTGTACCAGTATGATCAGAAAAATTACCATCAGCTCCACCATAAGGAACATTTGCATTCCCGGTACAAATCGTTGCTGTACCATTACCACCTAAGGGATATTCAAAAGGAAATTCAGCTACCTGAGCTCCAATACTTGCACCCCAAGAAACCCAATAACCATCAGTACCATTCCAGGGAGGATTATCACAAAATATTTGAGAATTATTTTCTAAATGAGCAGGAACACGATAATTTTCATCAGCAAAAACAAAATGCGAAATACCCAGCCCGAACCCTAGAACGAGCAAGCCAACATAAACACTTTTGAGTATAACTTTTTTCATGATAATTTTCGCAATTAATCTCACGTGCGAGGGCTTGCTCGCCCTAAAGGTCGAGCAGACCCTCGCATACGAGGGGTATTTTATTTTGTTGATCCCTTAACTTTTCTCCAACCGAAACGGAACACCAAGTAAGCAACCCCAATTCCGATAACAGCCCCTAGAATTGTAAGTAATGCTCCACCATATGATGTTAAAGTGTCGGTAACTAACGTTGTCATTGCACTTGCAGTCATGTTATTTGGTATAAATTAATATACAAATTAATTAATAATTACGACCCCACATAAGAATTCTACTTTGTAGAACCCTTAACTTTTCTCCAACCGAAACGGAACACCAAGTAAGCAACCCCAATTCCGATAACAGCCCCTAGAATTGTAACCAAAGCACCAGAGTAACCATAAAACGCACCTCCTAACTCCTTCATAACTCCAGTACCCGTACAAGTCGCTTGTGCAACAGTCAAACAATTTCCTATAACTCCAATTTCCATATAATACTTGTTAAATTAATTCTAATAATTACGACCTACTTTTCATGACCAAAAAGGGCTATGAAAAGAGCAAACAAAAATCCACACACCAAAGCAGTAGCAATAACTTCTATCGATAATTGTTGTAATTCAGATAAACTCATATATTACGCAAAGGATTTTTCATAAAGTTAAACGCTACACCGACCAAAACAGCAGGAAAAAATATTAAAAATAAAATCCGAGGAAGATAAGAAGTAACTAAAATATAAATTGTTGAATACTCATCACTCATAATATTTTTCCAAAATACTTAATAATAAATTTCATAACATAAAAGAAAAGAAAGGTTAAAACACCAAACTCCAAAAACCAAACTAAACCCGGTGGAAAAAAGGGGGAGTCAGTAGAAGAAACAAAAGACTGAGAAGAAATATCAACAACGTGATATTGAAGATAAAAAGTTAAAGTACCGCCATTACCAGAAAAAGCTGAGGTTAAATTTGTAACACAAACAGGATCAGATTCATGGTAATAAGAATTATTTTGATAAATTGCATAAGTAAAAAACTCAACACCAGAATTAATTACAGATGAAGAAACCACTAATTGAGTTTGATAACTACCACCACTACATTCAACAAGTCGAACATTTCCCCCACCAGAATAATTACTCCCAACAGTCGGAACAAAATGAGCATTAGCAGTATCAACCACAATGTACTTACCAGAACCAGGAGAAGGTAAAATCTCATAAGGAGAAGAATACATGTTAGTAATAACAGAAGAATCAAGAGTAACTACAAAAGTTTGAGTAACATAATCAAAATTATCATCAGCAATAGCAGTATTGCAACCAAAAGTAAAAATAAATGCAAGAATAATTGATAAAATAATTTTTTTCATAATTTTCTAAACATGCCGACCCTAAAGGACAAATAAAATACGAATAATTCCAAAAGGGTCAGCAAGTTTAAAACACTACACAGAAAACGAAACCAAACTCAAACGTAACTTCTCCTTTGGAGAAGTAAAATTCAAAACAGCAACACCGTCCTTACCCTCAAACTTTGAATATTCCTTAACCTGATCTTCTGTCGCATTAGCAACAAAAATCTCACCATTGATATTCAAACGAACCTTATGAGAAACACCAACAGGTCCACCGGTAGCAGACATGTCATATGGATTCGATAGGGCAGTCAATAATTTTACATTTTCTTCAAATTTCATATATTTTTAAATTATTTTATTTATAATATCGACTTTTGATGTCGCACAATCAATGAAAAATTGAGGCATCATAATAACCCTAATAATAATAAGGATTGTTTTAAAAAACAAGAGTGTCGCAAAGATATATTGTGCGACGTCCTTCTATCTTAAAAATATAGCTATAAATAGGCTTCTTGACACTACCCCACTCTTGTGGAAAACCAAATTAATCGGAATTATTAATACCAGAAAGACAGAAATTAAATGCTTGCACTTGATTATTATAATTTTTTATTTTTTCTTTTGTGTTTGCAATTAAATCATTATAAATATTTACCAAATCATTATATTGATCAACTTGCTCATTACGACTACTCCCCTCGTAAACAGCTCCATTATCGATCATTTCTTTGCGTAAGATAAGATCTTGCTCCATTTCTTTAATTTGACTTTGATTGGCATTAATAATTCCATAAAGAACCTGGTCAACAACTGGGCAAATACTTCGAGGAGTACCGAAATGTTGAATAGCCATCCAAATATTTTTGCCTTCAAATTGACCCTGCCCAACAGCTATTCCGATCTCTGTGTAATTTTTATTTAAAATATTGGCGCGGTGACCTAGACTTGCCATCCAAGCATCCACCAAAGCCTTATCATCTTGGAAGTTGCCCATGGCCAAATTTTCGCCAATCAAAATGTAATTGTATCCCACTTCGTTGCCAAGATCTGAGACCCCAACTCCAGTTGGCGAAGTATGTTCAAAATATTGATGATCAAACATATCTTGTAATTTTTTACTGGCGGATAAATTTAATTTCGAATTTTCCATTAATGGAGCTAGCCCGCCATTCTCTTTTCTATTCTTATTCGTGAGAACAATAATATTATTATTAGATAACTTTGCATCACTGTTGATATTTAACAAATCATTAACGACCCGTAAAGGCCCTGGAGTATCAGCTTGTCCGAGTAAGAGGGGCTCCTCTTCTAATTGAATACTTGGCTTATCTTCTTTATTTAAAGATGAGGAAATATTTTTTACAACAGACAAAAAATCCTCTCTTAAAATAAAAAGAGAGAGTCCAACAAAAATAATTATAAAAAATTGATAACGTATTTTCATTTGTTTATTTATTTACACAGAACAGATAATTCATAACCGGATTTTTCAGCTTCTTCCGTCGTGCTAAACCAAACTTCATTTTCTGGTTTAATTCTTTTAGCTCCACTACAACCAGGACTATAATACATTTTACCATTTTTTGAGGCCACATACCTTCTCTCGGCTGATTGCATGGATGGCGTCAGGTAATCATCAGAATTATTTTTATCTTGCCTAAGTAATAAGTTGTCATTTTCTGTAATAATTATATTATTGCTTCTCTCGGAATTATTATCGACAGATAGCCGACCCAAACCAAAAGCACTAATCCCCACCCCTATTATTATACAAAGATACAAAAAAGTAATCTTGTCAATGTCAATTTGGCTCTTGATTTTATATAAAAAATCAGATATACTCATACAGTTCAATTATAATTTATTCAAATGTAGTTTGCTAGTCCTTTCTGAGGATAAAATCCTGTCATTAGCCAGTAAACTACTAATAAACATTTCATGGCACATAGAAAGGCCGGGGGTTCGGCCAAAAACTTAACAGACTCAAATCCAAAGTACTTAGGTACGAAACTTTACGCTGGTGAAAAAGCAAAAGCTGGTTCAATCATTATCCGACAACGTGGTACAAAAATTCTTCCAGGAAACAATGTCGGTCTTGGCAAAGATCATACTCTTTTTGCTCTTAAAGAAGGTACTATAAAATATGGAACAAAAAGAAAAATAAATTTCAACCGCTCATCATCAGTCAAAAAAATCGTCCACGTAATCTAACAAAAAATTCCCGATATATCGGGAATTTTTTTATCTTATTATTAAAATTTCACACTCCCCTTTCTGATCACCTTTTTTTATAGAAATTTTATAAGTGCCAAGAGTTTTAATGTGTTCCATTATGATAGATTTTTCATCTATTTCTACTCCAGCAATTTCTTTAATTGCAACAACAACATCTTTAGGACCAACCGCTTTAAATAAATGCCCCTTATCGTTGGCTTTGGCTTTTATGGTAATCACTTTATTGCCCACAGTTGCAATCAATTCTATAAAAGATTTCATTTCTTCTTCCCTCTTTTTTTCTGTCTGTCTTTTTCTGGCTTCTAATTTTGCAAGCTCGACTGGAGTCGCTAGAATTGCTAACCCTTTAGCTAGAAGAACATTCTGAGCATAGCCCTCTTTGAAATCTTTAACATCATATTTATTTCCAACTTTTGGGATATCTGTAAGTAAGATAACTTTCATAATTTTTTTATTTTAATAATATTTCAATCGCTTTATCCATTTGTGGGTCTTTTTTAGCCTCATAATCTTTCTGGGTATAAGGCACAATAATATCTGGAGTAAGTCCTTCGAGAGAAATAGAAACGCCGTTGGGAGTAAGCCAGTTCGCAACAGTAACCTTGAGAGATGTCTCATCGGTGATCTTTATTAATTCTTGGACAGAACCTTTACCAAAAGTCTTTTCTCCAACCAAAGTCGCAATATTATGCTCTCGAAGAGCTCCGGCTAAAATTTCAGAAGCAGAAGCAGAACCTCCATCGACAAGCACGATGAGTGAAAGATGCTCATTGAACAAACGCGGACCACGACTGCGATAAGTTTTAGGTTCACGCCCATCAGCAAAATCTTCACTCAGAATCGTTTTACCTTCATCAATAAACCATGAGCCAATATTCACAGCTGAATCCAGATAACCACCAGGGTTACCACGTAAATCCAAGATAAGTTTGCTGGAACCAGAATCAATAAATTTCATCAATGCTTCTCTAAACAAATTAGAAGAGTTTTCAGAAAAACTGTACAGGGTAATAACAAAAATTCCATCATCTCGTAAATTCGTATCTAAAGTTGGCACAGCGATACTTTCTCGAGCAACAACAAATTCACGGGCTTCATTTTCTCCCAATCGAAGAATCGTTAAGCTCACAGTAGTCCCGGCAGGCCCTCGAATTAAATCAATCGCTTCATCAACTGTCATATCAACTGTACTTTCTTTATTTATTTTTATAATTTTATCTCCACTCTTGATACCTGCTTTCCATGCTGGAGTATCCTTGAGTGGAGCAATAATCGTCAAGATATTTTCTTTCATTCCTATCTCCGCTCCAATACCATCAAATGAGCCCAAAATCTCTTCGGTGAACTCTTTATTCTCTTTCGGTGGAAAGAAGACTGTATATGGATCTCCAAGTGAAGAAGCCAGCCCCGAGATGGCTCCCCAGACACGATCTTGATCTTTTATCTGGTCATTATAAATAGATTTCTCATTTAAAATATTCCAGACTTTCCAAAATGAATTAAAATCCGCTGTTGTTTCTACTTGTGGAGTTTTATTGATAATAGATGTGACTTTGTCTATTTCTGGGCGATGTGAATATCCAAGATAAACACCCAATCCTAAAATTCCAGTAATAATTATCAAGGAAATAATTACATAACCAAATTGTTTTAAAATTTTATATTTCATAATTCTATCTTTATTATTACAAAATTAATTTATTGTTTCAACCTCTAATGCGGAAGGAGTGTATTTATTGCTTGGATCCCATAACATCCACGAATTTAAACCATTATCATATGTAGCTTTCATTTGAGCTCTAACCAATTCTTTTGTATATGTAGCCCCTAAGTCAAAATCTTGAAGCCATGGGCGGATTTTCTTGGGGTCTTGATTAATGGCCTTAGTTTTGACTACAGCACTAGCCAGGGCTCTGTTTATGACTTCATATGGATAAAGAGCGGGGTTTTTGTATCCGGCATGTCCAGGAGGATAATGAGATGGATAAACCATCGGACAAACAAAATCAAAATACGGTATAGTTTTCTCCCAAACTTGACCAATACCCATATCATCTTTGGCTTCTGTTGTTAGCCCAAAGAGATCAGCTGAAATAGGAATGTTATCTACTTTTTTAATTTCAGTTCTGAGATATTTAAAAAACTTTTCCATATTATCTGAACGAGTTTCTCCAGTTGCTAAATTATAATTAATATCTTTCATATTTCCATCAGAAGGATACCTGATATAATCAAAATTTATTTCATCAAACCCAACACTATAAGAATACAAAGAAATATCTAAAATGTAATCATGAACATTTTTATTTGTTGGATCAAGAAATGATAAACCCTTACGATCTTTCCAGACTCCCCCATCACTCAATCTTTTTATCGCCCAGGCTGGTTTTAACTTTGTCAGATATGGATCTTGAAAAACTGAAACACGGCCGATGATATAAATATTCTTAGAGTGAAGTAGTGAAGTAAGTGCACGAATATTTTTTATACGGTTTTCTGAACTCCCCATTTCTTGAATCTCCAAATTGTCCGTGGCAAAACTAATTCGCCCCGTTGAATCTTTTATATCAATGACCACAGCATTTAACTCTGTCTGATCGACAATTTTTACTAATGAATTACGAAAATCTTCTGAGCCAGCAACCCAACCAGACATATAAAGTGCTCGGACGTGCTCCGGGGTGGCAATATGAGTCACCGGAATAAGTGCTTGGGCATTTTCACTTTTGACCAAGTTCTCTTTCTCAATCTTATCATCACTATTTTTTAAATTATTTTTATCACTGATAGATGAATCTTTATTCTGGTCATACTCTATATTACTTCCGTAAACTAATGGCAAAATATAAAAAACAATTACCCCGCATAATACCAATGCGAGGCCAGTTATAAAAATTACTTTTATCTTTTTTTTAGATAGCATATTTATTCTCCACTACCGATATTGTCTACAAATGTTTTACTATGATTCGTATCTTTAGATAGGCGCGCTTTAATTTCTAAATAAAATAGATATGCCAGATATATAATGGCTAACCCAGTTATGAGAAATAATATCTTTCGCCAAGAATTAGGAAAACCTAAAAAGGGCAACAACATTACCCACAAGCCAATAATAAATAAAGTTTTTTCTTTTCTCATTCTTTTATTATACTCCATTTATGAAGGAGAAACAATCACGACAAACTCCCCCTTTTGCTTATCTTTATCACTATTAAGATGTTCCAATAATTCTTTTGGTGTCCCTTTGACAAATTCTTCAAACTTTTTTGTAATTTCGCGAGCAATCATGACTTCTCTTTTGGGGACAAAAGTATCGAGCGATTCAAGAGTTTTCAAAATTCGATGAGTTGATTCATAAAAAACTACTACTCTATCCGTTTCTTTTATTTCTTTAAATAATTTTTGCCTCCCCTTTTTGTGTGGCAGAAAACCAAGAAAAATAAATTCCGCCGATGAAATACCACTGGCTGAAAGTGCCGAGATCAAAGCGCTTGGTCCAGGAATTGGCGAGACTTTGGCCTCTTTTCCAAATTCTTTTCTTATATTAGATATCAGAAGGACTCCCGGATCAGATATACAAGGAGTTCCAGCATCAGACACTAGGGCAAAACTTTGCCCAGCCTTTATCAAATTAATAACAACCGATTCTTTGTTTTCAGTGCTATGAGTATTGTAACTCATCGTTTTTGTTTTAATGTCATATTTATTCAGTAAATTCTGCGTCGTCCGAGTGTCTTCACACAAAATATAATCCACCTCCTTCAGCACCCGAATTGCCCTAAGAGTAATATCTTCCATATTCCCAATCGGCGTCGCCACGATATATAGTGTTCCTAAATCCTGCATTTATTGATTATAACACGAAAAGATTAGTATTTAAAGACTGAAATTAAATTCTGAAATAAAATACAGATTTTCCTATTTTTCCGTTTTGTTTTATTTTTCCTTCTTTTTCTAGTTGCGATAAATACCGAGTTGCTGTTGCATCCGAGACATGAAGAAGTTTCTCAACTTCGTCGTTTGTTATCTTTGTTTGCTTCGCAAACAAAGTCATAATTTTATCCAACTTTTTTCTTTTTCTAGATTGGATTGCATTTTTAGCTTGTACAAGTAACTCACGAGCTAGATTTTTCCCTGTCCCATTAGAGGCAGGGTTCACTTGTGGACTCGTTGGCTCTAATGGGATTTCTTTTTTAGGTTCAGACGGAGCCAGAGGTTTCTCCTCTGGTGTGTCCAACGGCTCATTTCCTGGTATTTGAGCCGTTGCACCCGATTCCATAGTGGAATTTAGAGTTGGTTTTGGTTCAACAGCTGGAATCTCTGGTTCTGAGGGAATAGTTTCTATAGGCTCAGACATTGCCTCGCTGGAGTCTTTTACAGAAGCGGGAACAGGCTCAATTGGAGCTTCTACCGTTACTTCTTCCTTTGGTGTGATTTCATCTGACATATATAGATTATAACAAATAGGGCTTAAATATAGGGGGTTTCAGAGCTTGACATTTAACTCAAAAAGGAGTATAATGTATAGATAAGGTTAGTTCTTTGAAATTAGATTTGATTGATTATTAGAGAAGATTTATAAAAGTCTTTTGTGATAATCAATTAAATCTAAAATGTTATTAACATGGAAACGACAAGAATTATTTTTGACATGGGTGATAAAGTTCGTATTTCACCACTAATCTATTCCGATAATAAACTTAAAGTTGAACCAGGAGATCTTTCAAAATTTGCTCCAATGGGTAACAGTTTTTATGGTTATCAAAAAAGAAATGACGGGAATCCATTTTTAGGAGCCCCAGAACAAGATGCTTGTGGAGGAATTGTTTATTTCGATAACTCCATTACAAAAGCAGACTTTGAAGCTTTGGTGCGCATAATGGATATTCAATCTGCTCAGGTTGTTAATCCAGGAAAAGATTTTGCATTATTTGGTGCTGAATCTGAAAAACCAGGCAAAGATGGTTATATTACGCAAATTAGGGTTGTTCCCAAATTTGGATTGCGTTATTTGTTCGGTGCAATAAAAGACGAAAACGAATATGATAATTTCGTTGATCAACAAATGACCGTCGTAGAAACTCTCTGGCTATTTATCGAAAGTGAACGTAAGCGTTGGGGTACTTCATTTACGCAAGACAAAGAAAAAGGACTCAGTGGACTTTTTGGTGGAGATGGACATTTCATGCGCGAAGAATTGTCTTTCGGTTTCATGCTTGAAAATGACTATTATCACATTTGCCGAATCTGGTCACGTGCATGGTTAGTTACGAAGTAAATTAAAACATCGCTCCCAAAGAAAGCTCCCGCTTTCTTTGGGAGCTTTCTTTTTATGTATTATTTAAGTCCAAAATTTCTTTCTTCTTTTATATCAGAAACTAAAATCTTATGTTCTCTTCCAAAATTATCGATTGTAATTAAATAATATTTAATATTAGACGGATTCTTTTTAGCTTCATTTGTAAAATTTAGCTTATCATCTGTATTGATGTCAAAGTGATAATTAAGTTCTATTCTTTCTGAACCACCGCCTTGCAAAAATATTGAAGTTCCATGATTTATCGTTCTAGTATCATAAGAAGTCATATTGCCATTTGATTTAAAATTATAATCTTCATAGGATTTAGTTTTTGGACCAATTTTAAAAGATAAATTAATTACAGGAAGACTAATCTCTAAAGACGGTTTATAAATACTACCTGAGGCATTTCCTTCATTTCTGATATCAAAAATAGCTTTTATTGTTAAGAAACTATTTTTATCAAAACCGTGTTTTAATATCCAATCTTCATTAAACTGTGAACCTATTGATGTATTTTCTATCTTAATTTTAGATGTTATTTGTGCTCTCATTAAATTTGCCATTCGTTTAGTAGAAATAGCATACCATGCTGTAATAATGACAAGTATAATTGTTGAAATTGCTTGAATTAAGCCAAGGTTTTGATTTAATAAATTGATAAAATCTTTTATGGATTTCATTTAATTAGTGAATATACTTACTAATCTCAACAATAATACCTTGTGCAATAACATTTCCTGCTACAGCTTCAAAAATAGTTTTTAACGACCTTAATGCCAATTTTATATTGGATTGTTCCGGTGATTTTTTAGAAAGCTCATTCTTTAATTCTGTAACTATATCATTAACTTCACTTTTTCTTTCTATTGGTAAGTCAATATCTGGGGTATATTTATTAATTTGATCAGTTAATTTTTTTATTTCTTCTATTGATTTCGTATTAATTTGATGAACATTAAGAGTAACATCATCAGACACATTTCCTAATGTACCAGCAAAATTTTCGATATGACCTACATTATAGATATCACCAGTTATTTTTGCTCTCTCTTTATCTTCTTTAGAAAAAGAAATACCTTCTCCTGCTACACCTGCCTTTTCTAATCTTAAAGCCCAATCAAGTATTAAATTTCGTACACCATCCAAGATCCCAGTAACGGCAGTTCTACCTATCATAAATTTTATATCTGTTTCAAAGCCAATAGCCTCCATTATTTGTTTTTTGGCAGAAGTATTGTAATCAATCATGAAAGTACTTGAATCTGTTTTTGCAAGATCATCAAGTTCACCGATGGGTTGCATTACGCCTCTTTTTGCCATGATATCTCCAGCCTCTGTATCACCAAACAAAATAGGTTGCCAGCCATGATATGGATTCCAAGCTTTTGGTTCTCCACTTACTATTCTATAATCTGGGAGGTCTTTATTTGAGAAACCTTTGTATCCATTTAATTCTTTTTCTATCCACTCTGCAAACTCTTCTAAATCGAGTTTAACAGCAACAATCTTCGCTTTTCTTAATAAATCTGAGCATGAGTTACTTTGATCTGTAGCTTCAATTTGTAAATCTTGAATAATTGATGACATAAAAATCGTTTTATTTTTTAATAAATTTCGACTTGTAACAGTTATTTATAATATCTATAGGTAACTGCTTGCACTTTCGGTATATATTCGGTTATAATAGAATTGTAGCAAAACATATATTATTTAGCAATATGCAAACACTAACAAAAAAACAAAAATTAATACTGGATTTTATTAACTCATATATCAATGAAAATGGTATATCTCCTACTAATGACGAGATACGAAAGAAATTTAAATTAAAAGCAATTTCTACTGTACATGAACATGTAAACGCTTTAAAAGAAAAAGGCTACATTTCAAAGTCTGATAATTTATCAAGAAGTATAGAAACTAATAAAGAAAATTTTCAAATCATTGAAATACCAGTTATGGGAACTATCGCAGCAGGTTATCCAATAGAAGCGATTGAAGATAAACAAGATGCCATTTCAATAATTAACTCAAATATTAAAAGTCCTAAAGATTATTATGCACTAAGAGTCCAAGGAGACAGTATGATAGAAGAAGGAATATTTAATGGGGATATTGTAATAATAAAAAAGCAATCAGTGGCTGAAAACGGACAAACCGTAGTTGCTATTATTGACGACAATGAAGCAACATTAAAAAAACTATATCGAGATAAAAATAGATTTAGACTAGAACCTAGGAATCAATCAATGCTTCCTTTTTACAGAAAAGAAGTTGAAGTTCGTGGTGTAGTTGTTCAGATTATAAGTAATCCAAAAATAGAACAGGAAGTAAAACCTCAAAAGAAAACAAAACACGGATTTAAAACAATAGATCTATTTGCTGGAATAGGTGGCATAAGAATGGGATTTGAAAATGCAGGATTTAAAACAGTTTTTGCAAATGATTTTGATGCACCCTGTAAGCAAACATATGATCTTAATTTTAAAGATTCAAAATTGATAGTTGAAGATATAAGAAAAATAGGGATTAATGATTTACCAGAATTTGATTTTATATTAGGAGGTTTCCCTTGTCAGGCTTTTTCTATTGCAGGATATCGTAAAGGATTTGATGATCCAAAAAATAGAGGTAATTTATTCTTTGATATAGCCAAAATTATTAAAGCAAAAAATCCAGAAGGATTTTTACTTGAAAATGTAAAAAATCTAAAAAGCCATGACGAAGGCAACACATTTAGAATAATTGAAGAAACTCTAAAAGATTTAGGATATCATGTTAAAGCAAAAGTATTAAATACAATGGAATATGGTAATGTCCCTCAAAATCGTGAACGTATATATATCGTTGGGTTTAAAAATAAAGAGTATTCAGATAAATTTACATTTCCTGAGCCTATTAAACTTAATGTAAAAATTACTGATTTATTAGAGAAAAATGTTTCTGAGAAATACTATTACAACGGAAAGCCTCTTTTTGAAAAACTAAAAAAAGATGTAAAAGAAGAAGGAAAAGTATATCAATGGAGAAGACAATATGTCAGAGAGAATAAAAGTGGAGTTTGCCCTACACTTACAGCTAACATGGGAATGGGTGGACACAATGTTCCGATAATTAAAGATAAGAAAGGAATAAGAAAATTAACACCCCTTGAGTGTTCAAGAATACAAGGATTTCCAAATAGTTTTAAATTACCTCCTTTAGCAGATTCTGCATTGTATAAACAATTTGGAAACTCTGTGAGTGTTCCAGTAGTAGAAGCTGTGGCTAAACAGATGATGAAAGCAATGGAGTAACTAAACGATAGAACCTTTTTTAATTGGTTTTAATTTGTATTTTATTACAACATCTTTCCTTAAATCCATCCTGGGTCTTCTTTTTTGGGCCTGTTGATCTGATAATCTTTCAGTTTTATTTACCTTAGAGAGATAAATATATTTATCAAGAATTCTATAAATACTAAAAGTTCCATCTATTATTCCATCCTTTCCAACAAAATCCATTAAATATAACTCATTTTCATCCCAAAAAGAATTTGGTCCAAATGAAGTAGGACCACTACTACTTGTTGCCTTTACCTGTTGTCTTTTATTATTATTCCTGTTGATTGTATCAAATGAACCTTTTGAATTATATGCTTTAATAACCCTAGCAGAATTCATTTCCAAGCAAAATAAACTTTCTGTAAGTCCTTCTGGTATATTTACCCCTCTTGAACCAAGACTTTTAAGTAAATTACTAAGTTCCAACCAACGCTTAAATATTGTTCGTAATTTAGCTTTATCAGAGCTTTCTATTTTTAAGATATCAAGCTTGATTTGTTTCTTATTAATCGTTACAGTAATTTTATTTTTTTTCATATATTTATTTAACAAAATAGTCTAATGGTTTTTTATAAAGTTTTGCAAATTCTTTTAATTGCAAAACATCAAATCTTCTTTGTCCGGATTCTATTTTAGAAAGATATGATTGAGTTTTCCCTAATTTTTTAGCAACTTCAACTTGTCCTAGTCCAGACTCTAGTCGTGCTTTTACTAAGCGCTTAACAATTTCATTATGGTCTTTTGTATATATTGCTCTAGGCATAAGATTATTATAATATTCCATTGCGTAATATTCCAAATTGCCATATAATACAATACAGGGTCGCCCCCGCATTCCTCACCAAACCCCCTGAATAGCAAGAACGGTTCTTGCTATTCCCGTTAGATGAACCTCAGGTGGGACAAAATTGGAATCAAATTGTAAAGAATATATGGGTATTTACTTCCCTATCTTGCCAAAATACGAAATATGAGGTAATGTGAAGAAAAAAGTGTTTAACTAAATTCTCACAAAATGAAATACTTAATTCATTCAGAAATTGATGAGAACTCTATCATTTTGATTGAGTTTGAAGATGGTCGTAAAGAACCATATTTTGTAAAGCAAAAGGAAGTTGGATCAATTACTGGCGCTACGATGTTGCTTGGTTTCAAGCTGGTGGATTTACTGGAAAACTCTAAAATTCCCTATCCTGTAAGTGACGTCTGGACAGACCGGTTATATATTTCCAACGAAAAGGTCAAGGGAAAGCATGTGGGAATTAAGGGATACAGGAAATTAAACCCTGAAGAAAAAACCGAATGGACAGTAAAACTTCAGCGCTCCGAAAGACTCAAACCCTTGCTGGAGGTTATCTCGAAAAATTAACGTGTCCGTAGGTTGCTAAAATAAGCCACGAATTATAGTAGTGGCTTTTTAATTTTCTCAAACTCCAACGTTAAAATAAATTTTGTATGCTTCGCATGCATAATCTATGTGAGCCACAATAATTTGCTTTTCGTCAAAAGCAAATTTTCCAGCCCCGGACTCAGCTATTTTTCTTACTAGAAAAATATGCTTCCGTCTTCACAAACGCGAAAAA